>Ga0308395_1000231_pt1 | contig 48572 bp, 43 predicted proteins | sample Hotspr20SampleP4_FD_202097 | JGI IMG/M metagenome (GOLD analysis project Ga0308395, IMG submission 202097) | Hot spring phototrophic mat microbial communities from Mushroom Spring, Yellowstone National Park, Wyoming, United States - 20050930_P4 ... | reverse complement strand
TTCCATTTTAGGTTGCACCCCCTTCGATCCGCTTGTGGATACTGAAACAATATGCCAAAGCCCAATCTTTAGACAATCCTATTTGTTGCACCCCCTTCGATCCGCTTGTGGATACTGAAACTCATGGTAGCAATTTTAAACGCAATCTAAGTATATTAGTTGCACCCCCTTCGATCCGCTTGTGGATACTGAAACATTACAGTTGGAGATTTTACTTTGCCGGGTGTCAACGTTGCACCCCCTTCGATCCGCTTGTGGATACTGAAACGAAGGGTCTCAGGCCTAGACCATCGAAACAAAACCGTTGCACCCCCTTCGATCCGCTTGTGGATACTGAAACATAACTTTAGCCTCGTGTGCTATGGGACGGGAGAGGTTGCACCCCCTTCGATCCGCTTGTGGATACTGAAACTTACTATCGTGATGCCAATTGCACACAGGTAGGACCTGTTGCACCCCCTTCGATCCGCTTGTGGATACTGAAACACATAAGAAATATCACTACCGCCCCAAATGCTCCAACAGTTGCACCCCCTTCGATCCGCTTGTGGATACTGAAACATTGAAGTGGTTGGCATTGGAAAATTGGGTAGATACGTTGCACCCCCTTCGATCCGCTTGTGGATACTGAAACATTCTTTGTAACTGCGATTGTGTCGTTGGCAACCGGAAGTTGCACCCCCTTCGATCCGCTTGTGGATACTGAAACGACGCAACATAATGACTAGCAGCACATTCCATACCGCAGTTGCACCCCCTTCGATCCGCTTGTGGATACTGAAACTTTGGCAGGCGCAATCGCTGAAGTTATTCACGGACGAGTTGCACCCCCTTCGATCCGCTTGTGGATACTGAAACTTGCGTATTTCAAAACATCCTCGACCGGCTCGTCGAGTTGCACCCCCTTCGATCCGCTTGTGGATACTGAAACAACACATGTTCATGATGGTTTGATTTAGTATTGCCGTTGCACCCCCTTCGATCCGCTTGTGGATACTGAAACCCAGATGCGGGTGTATGACGGATACTTTTTCAACATAGTTGCACCCCCTTCGATCCGCTTGTGGATACTGAAACCATCTTCCACATAAGTGTACATTTGGGGCATTGAATTCAAGTTGCACCCCCTTCGATCCGCTTGTGGATACTGAAACGTTCAAGAAGGAGTTGCGGTATCCGTTGAACCGCATGTTGCACCCCCTTCGATCCGCTTGTGGATACTGAAACCTTTGGTGACCTCAACCACAATTTTGTGGTTGGGGTGTTGCACCCCCTTCGATCCGCTTGTGGATACTGAAACCGGACTCCATCGGTTGTAATGAAGTCGCGGGGTTCGGGTTGCACCCCCTTCGATCCGCTTGTGGATACTGAAACCTTTGATAAGAGGCCGAACAAGAGAGAGCGGCACATTGTTGCACCCCCTTCGATCCGCTTGTGGATACTGAAACTCTTGGTGTTTCTGGACATATATCAAAAAGTCCAGAAAGTTGCACCCCCTTCGATCCGCTTGTGGATACTGAAACGCACAGCGCACAAGGCTCTTTACAGAAATTGGTTGGTTGCACCCCCTTCGATCCGCTTGTGGATACTGAAACAGATAATTTCTGAAAGATATGATCCGCCGGTTGTGGTAAGTTGCACCCCCTTCGATCCGCTTGTGGATACTGAAACATCAATTTCGATGGGTTTGTCGGTTGAGGTGCTTACCGTTGCACCCCCTTCGATCCGCTTGTGGATACTGAAACGTGCAAGATTGAAATCTACCAGTTCGCGTTTTCTCAGTTGCACCCCCTTCGATCCGCTTGTGGATATCCTCTTACGAGGACCTGCGCGCCCTACGGGCGCTTCGGCTGAAACTCCGCCAACCAACTTGCTGCTTTGGCTGGAAAAGTCGTTGCACCTCCTTCGATCCGCTTGTGGTTATCCTCTTACGAGGACCTGCGCGCCCTGCGGGCGCTTCGGCTGAAACTCCGCCAACCAACTTGCTGCTTTGGCTGGAAAAGTCGTTGCACCCCCTTCGATCCGCTTGTGGATATCCTCTTACGAGGACCTGCGCGCCCTGCAGGCGCTTCGGCTGAAACTCCGCCAAACAACTTGATGGTACACGCTTTCGGCGGCAGCTGAGTTGCCAACAGCCGCGGCGGGCATTTGAGCAAGTACGAATGGGATGACGCCCCACGCACATGTGGGGAGTATATAGAGTGCGTCGAAAGGCTGAACCGCAGGACTGTGAACGGCTGCTTCGATCCGTTGAGTCCAAACTGCGGGTGCAATGAACCGCCTCCGTTCGGGATTCATCCCTTCCTCTTTCGATCCTGCGCCTCCCCCATCATCGAGGTACCGTCATATAAAAACCTTACCGGGTTGACGCCTGGGGGCCGGACACTCCCCAGTCCTCCGCCTTTCGACGGCGTGCTAGTCCGGACTACACCTTCGTCAACCCGGTGTTATCAATACGATAGCAACCTTCGGGTCTTCTGTCAATATGAGCGGGATAACCATTCACGGCTCTCTCAAAGTCAAAACCGGTCAAACCGCAACCGGCGGGTGCTGACCGATAACTGTTCTAAATAATCCACTGATGCGTCAAATCGAGCGATTTTGCCCCTTCCTGCTCCTCCCCCGAAATCGCTAAAGCGGTAGTGGGGCAGGCACAGCGCAGCCAAAAATTCAAAATGGGATGCGAAACAGATTATCCCAAACTGACTTTATTTATAATCTTCAGCCCGCCCACCCATCAGGTATTCAATCGGCACGTAGTCCATATCGAAACCCCAATAACGCGGCGCAAAATACTGCAGCCCTTTCGGCGTGCGAAAAGCCGGATGACCCTTCGCCCCAATCACCACCACGCTGTCCCCCTCTTTGATTTCGGTATTGGTGTAACCTTCCCCCGTTTGCGGATCGGCCAGAATGATCAAATCGGGACTGCATACATACGGCTGCCCGTCCAGCCAGCTGACGTGATTTTCGTTCAAAAACCAGACCCGCATTCGATGCCCGCCGTATGCGCCCCTGCCTTCCAGAAAAACACTGCCCACCATCACCCCTTCTTTGTCCTGCCACTCCTTACCGCTGACCACGCCGCGGAACAATTCCCAGCCTTCCAGCAAACGAACCACTTCCACCAGTGGGTCGCTGCCCGCCTCGCGCGCCCGGCGCACCTGGCGACCCAACTCCAGGCTGAGCGTCAGCGTGCCGGGAACCATGTTTTGCCGCGTTTCATTTGCCGAAAGCAGCAAATTGGCAAAATAGACCACACCATAAGCGGCAACCGCCAGCATCTTGCCGATCCGTTCGCCCATTTCTGCGTTCACCGCTTCCTTGAGGATGAGAACATTCCCCCACCAATCCACAATCGCCGCCGGATGGGTTGGAACGCCGTTCAGAAAATAAAGGGTCTGCATATCCTGCGGAACAGCCCGCCCGCTGTAATCGCCATCCACCAACGGGATGCCCAGCCTTGCCGCCGTGACCAGCGGCGCGGGCGTGTTGGCGGCACCCAGCTCGACCGGTACAATCCCGCCGATCTGCACGCCGGCGTACCGTTCCAGTTCCTTTACCGCCGCCTGCGGAGCGCGGTAGCCGTTGCGCACCGGAAGGTTCAACCGCCCGGCAAGGGCGTGAATCTCTTCCAGAGTGCGCGGCGTTTGCTCCGAAATCGAACCCGACCCAAAGACAGTACAGGTAAAAACCCCCTCCGGCAGGTCAGCCGCATCCACCCAGCCCGGCTGCAGCCCTTCGGCCAACGCCTCGGCCAGCATCTCCATGCCCATTTCGGGCGAGCCGCCCCCTCCGGTACCCATCAGTTTCAATCCGGTCAAAAAATCGCGGCAATCCTGTTCGTCTTTCAAAATTCTGGACGGCATAACATCCTCCTCATCATGGTCAAATTGCTGGGACTACCCTAAAATATCCGTTCTTCGTCCACCCAAACACTGGCCTGCGGCAGGACAAAATCCTCATGCAGGTCGGATTCGGTCACCCCGCCGAGATGTGAGCTGTCGCCAACGGCAATATGGACTGTGCCTTTGATTTTTTCGGCTTCCAGCACATTTTGCGGGTTGCGGGCGTTGGGATTGGTACCAATCCCCATCTCGGCACAGTTGCGGCGGTGACGCAGGCTTTCATTTCCAAAATCGAAAAGTTGACGGAATTTTTCGCCCACCTGCCCGCCGCCGTGCGCTTCAACCACGTAACCGCCTTCAAAGATCAGGGTCATATCCTCATTCAACTGCGGAAACCAGCCGGCCGGCACAACCAACCGCCCGACCGCGCTGCCTTCAACCGGGGCAATATACGCCTCACCGGCCGGCAGGTTGCCGAACTGTCCGGGTTGATGTAGCAAACCAGTATCGGCGCGCCCATTGCGCCCGGCAATGCTGAAGCGCAGATCACTGCCCTGCGGCGTCGTGATGCGCACGGATTGCCCGCGAGTCAACCGCTCTGCCAGCGCAAACGACTCGCGGGCAATGCTGGCATAATCAGCCGAGATCGGCCCGCCCGGCGCAAACATGGCCGCTTCCACCCCGGGCATAGAGGCCACCCGCGCACCGCGGCGGCTGGCATTTTCGCGGGCATGAGTGTGCGAAAGCGAGTGGGTGGTCATCAGAATCAGCACATCAAAATTCAAAAAGCGGCGGGCTGTTTCTTCAGATGGTTCTCTTCCGCTTTGCCCGGTTTGCGGGTAACAAATCAATTCAAAGGCGCAGTCCGGGAAAGCATCACGCGCCATTTGAATAAAGGCTTTGGTCATCCGCGCCCGGCGGATCAATTCGTCCAGCTCCGCAAAATTCAGAAGCTCCCAATCCGCCGCTGATGGAACGTCTGAAACAAAAGCCACCCGTTCACCGCTGCGCAGGTTCAGGTTCACTTTAAGCATGTTGACGGCCGCCTGACGCAGTTCCTCAAATTCGGTCATTGCAAAACCTCCGTTCAGGGGCGGGACTTTTCAATCGGCTGATATTCCACATCAAAACCAAAATGACGCGGGCCGAACAGCTCCAATCCGCGCGGTGTGCGCCACTGCGCTGGCGCCGGCAGGCCGATCACGGTAACGCTCATCCCCTCGCGGCAGTAGGGGTTAAGAACGGGCTCATTCGCCTCCTCGTCAAAAACGCAGATCAAGTCGGGGACGGTCACATCCACCTTGCCGTCCCGCCAGCTGACGATATTTTCGTTCTTGAACCAGATGTGGTAATCGCTGCCGCTGAACTCGCCTTCTCCACTGAGGTAAATCTCGCCAATGGTAAAGCCCTCGATGGTATCGAAAGCGTGGCGGGTAACCACCCCCTTGAAGAGCAGAAATCCGCCGGCGGTTAGGGCTATCTGCGCGGCAGCCGATAAACCGCTTTCCTTCGCAGCGCGGAAGGTCTTGCCAATTTCCCACGCCCGACTGATTGCGCCGGTAATCACCGCCCCGCGCAGTTGCTTTGCCTGGGCCGGGTGATCGGCTACGCCGATGCGGTTCTTGCTGACCACCGCCATGGCGCGCACCAGCGCCTCGGCGCGCAGATCATTGACCACTTTTGGCAATACGGCCACATCGCCAAACTGGTTGGCACACGCCAGCGGGTAAATGGGCAGGTCATAGATACAATAGGTGGAATGCTGCAGCTCCGGCACTGAGCGGCCGGCCGGATCGGCGTCAATGATATAACGGTCCAGCAGGGCGGCCACATACAACGCCTCAGCCGTGTTGCCGCCGCCTAATTCGGTTGAAATCACGCCGTAAAATTCCCGGCCAAAATAGGCTTCCAGCGCACGGTAAGCCAGATAGGGTTCCGGCTCATCCAGTTTGGGCAGGCCAGCATACTGCGCTTCCAGTTCCGGGGTGGAAGGCGAAACGCTGCCGCAAATGTAGGGTGTGGCAATCCAGGCATCATCCGGCACTTCGGCAAAGTCCACCAGGCGGAATTGCTTGCCTTTCTGGAGTGCATCGTCTATCAATGCCAGACCTTTTTGCAGCGAGCCGCCCCCGCCCGTACCGAGAATGGTACAGCCGTATAAGATGTCATATAAATCTTGCCGTTCAAGCAGTTTCATGGAATTTCCCTTTCTGGAATGTTCAAGAGGTTGAATTTCAGAATCAGCCAGAGAACTTCACGATTTTCCAACCAGCGGCTCGGCCAGCTGCTTCAGCTCCGGGTGAACCACAACGCCGTTTTCAAGGATTGGCACCCCATCCAGCCACACCGAAGAATTGAGGCAGATGCCATCGCAGTGCGACTTTGCCGGAATACCATCGGGTGGAGCATCCACCGGACTGAGATAGCCCAGCCCCCATTCGATACAGCCCCAAACGCGCTCATCTTCCAGTACGTTGCCGCACAGACGCGCGCCGGGGTTAAAGCCGTAACAACCGTGCGCCAGGCGGAACATGTTGGGGTCATCGAAACTTTCCAGCCAGCGGCGCAGTTCCTCTGCCTGCGCCCCGCCGTCAAAATGCACAACCCGGCCTTTTTCAACTTCCAACACCACCGGCTGCTTGAGGAAACCGCACGGCGGGGCTATCGTGCCGTCAAATACCAGCCGGCCATTGATCGAGTCAAAGTCCGGAATGAAGGAAATCTGCCCGCCGAGAAAGTGCATTCCCGGCGTATCGCACAATCCATCATCACAGCTGACCTGCCGCTCCTCCGGCAGCAATTTAAAGGAAAGGTCGGTGCCGGCGGGTGTCGTAATCCGCATCCGGCTGGCCTGTTGAGTCATCTGGCTGACGCGGCGTAAAAAGCGCGAGAGCGCGCCCGCATCTACCCGCCCAATCAGCCTGACCATCATGTCCACCGTCATCTCTACAAGGCACATATAGCGCAGCCGTTTGTTTTGCGCCATTGCCCGTTCAAAGGGAGTGGAATAAAGCAGCCACTGCTTGTTGAATTCGACCCACGCATCCGCCTGAGCAAGCGCGGCGGTCAACGGTTCAAGCGGCAGCAACGGATCAGCGGCTTTGCCCACCCCCAAAGGCGAAACGAGCGTAATCACCATGGGGATTGCCCCCAGCGTATGCGCTGCACCTGCCACCGCATCCACTACCCGCATGTCGCTTTGCGTGTCAGCCGTAATCACCAGCGTTTCACCCGGCTTAAGGCGGAACATTTCTGCCGTCAGCAGGTGAGCAGCGCGCGCCAGTTCATATTCAAAATATTTCGTCATCCTGCCTCCTTCATGGGTCAATGAGATTTTGCTTTGTCAGAAACAGCCCGTTCATCCGAGAGCAAGTAACAGGCAGCGCTGTGCCGTTCCCCGACCAACACCGCCGGCGGTTCGGCCGTGCGGCAAACCGGCATGGCATACGGGCAGCGGGTATGAAAGCGGCAGCCGGGCGGCGGGTCAATGGCACTGGGAACGCTGCCCTCCAGCGTCTGCAACTGATCCAGACTATCCATCTCCGGGCTGGGAATGGCGTTGAACAAAGCCTGAGTGTAGGGGTGACGCGGCCGGTTGAAGACTTCATCCGCCGGCCCCTGTTCCACAATTTTGCCCAAATACATTACCACGATGCGGTCCGACATGTAATGAACGACGCTGAGATCATGCGAAACGAGAATATACGTCAGCCCCAAACGCTGTTTCAACTGCATCAGCAAATCCAGAATTTGAGCCTGTGAAAGGATGTCAATCGAGGAAGTCGGCTCGTCCAGCACCACCAGTTTGGGCTGCAAGGCCAGCGCACGGGCAATGGCAATGCGCTGACGCTGACCGCCGGAAAATTCATGCGGGTATTTGTACAGGCTGTCGGGCGGCAGCCCAACCAGCTCGAGCAATTCCTGCACCTGTTCAGCCAGCTGCAGCGCAGAAAGGCGGCGGTGCACCACCAGCGGCTCGCCGACCACATCCCGCACCAGCATTCGCGGATTCAAAGACCAGAACGGATCCTGAAAGACAATTTGGATATCCTTACGCACCTTCTGACGCAGTTCGGCCTGCGAAAGGTGGGTTATATCCCGCCCGTTGAAGATGATGCGTCCTTCGGTAGGTTCCTCCAGGCGCAGCAGCAGATTCACCAGGGTGGTTTTGCCGCAGCCCGATTCGCCCACCAGCCCAATCACCTCGCCAGGTTGGATTTCCAAATCCACGCCGTCCACCGCCCGCACCCAGTTCTTTTTGCCAAAGAAAGCATCGGTGCGCACCGGAAAGTACTTTTTCAATCCTTCAATCCTGACCAGCGGTTCACTCATGCTAACTTCCCCTTTGCCAGAAAACAGGCTGCCTTGTGATCCTCGATCAGCACTTCCAGCATCGGCTCCTGCTGCGTGCAAACCGGCTCGCCGATTGGGCAGCGTGAATAGTACGGGCAGCCATGTTCCGCCTCGTCTTTGATGACCAGACTGGCAAACTTCAGTTTTTCGGACTTACTGCGCGGAATGGCAGAAATGAGGGTTTGGGTGTAAGGATGCAGCGGCTGGCGGATAACTGCCGCGCTGCTCCCTTCCTCCACCAGTTTGCCGCGGTAGAGGATGCCCACTTTCCTGCAAAAAACATTCACCAAACCTACATTGTTGGCGATGAACAACACGCTGATTTTCAAGTCCCGCTGCAGCTCGCTGATCAATTTGAGAATGCCGGCCTGAATCGTCACATCCAGATTGCGGGTGGGTTCATCGGCGATGAGGAACTCCGCCCCGCAGGAAAGCGCGATGGCGATAATCACGCGCTGGCGCTGACCGCCGCTCAGCTCATGCGGATACTTTTTGAACATATTGCGCGTATCCGGCAATTTCACCATTTCCAGCAATTCAAGCGCTCGGCGGGCAGCCGCCGCGCCCTTCAACCTTTCATGCTGTTCAATAACCTGTTCAATCTGCTGTCCAACCGTGAAAACCGGATTCAGCGTGGACATGGGGTCCTGAAAAATCATCGCCATCCGTTTGCCGCGATAGACTGCTGCCATTTCCGCTTCACTCTTTTTGAGCAAATCCTCACCGTCCAGCCAGATTTCACCGCTGTGAATGATGCCAGCCGGCTTGGGCAGCAGCCCTAAAATGGTCAATGCCAGGACGGTTTTACCCGCCCCGCTTTCCCCCACCAGACCGTAAGTTTCACCGCGTTCAATCGTTAGATGTTCGATATTCAAAACCCGGCGGATTCCTTCAAAGGTCCGGAATCCCACCGAGAGATTGTTGATTTCAAAATAAGCCGCCATCTTTACCTCCCTAGAATTTGCGCGTGCGCGGGTCAAGCACTTCCCGAATACCGTCCCCAATCAAATTGAAGACCAGCACGGTGATAAAAATGGCAATGCCCGGGAATGTGCTGTACCACCAGGCGTTCAAAAAGTAGGTGCGGCTGGTAGAAATCAACAAGCCCCATTCGGGGGTAGGCGGCTGGGCCCCTAACCCCAAAAAACTGAGCGCCGCAATGGTGAGAATTACACCGCCAATATCCATGGACGCCTGAACGATGACCGGTGCCATGGTGTTGGGCAGGATGTGACGGAAGATGATTCTCGGCATAGGTGTACCGATCGCCATCGCCGCCCGCACAAACTGGCGTTCACGAATGGAAATGGCCTGCCCGCGAATGATACGCGTGTACCACGGCCACCACGAAATGGCAATTGCCAGCATGGCATTGGTCAAACTGGGACCAAGAAAAGCGGCAATGGCAATCGCCAGCAGCAGCGGCGGAAAAGAAAGGAAAATGTCGGTAATGCGCATGATGATTTCATCTGCGAATCCCCCCAAACCACCGGCAACGGCACCAAGTGGAACACCGATCACCAGTGCCAGCCCAACCGCAATGAGCGCTGTTTGCAGTGAAATCCGCGTGCCAAAAATGACCCGTGAAAACAAATCCCGCCCCAATTCATCCGTCCCAAACAGATACCGGCTGGATGGCGGCAGCAACTTATCCTGTGGATTGGTTTCACTGATGGCGTGAGAGGGGTAAGGGGCAATCCAAGGCGCAAAAACAGCGATCAAGATCAATAAAGCGATAATGAGGAGAGAAACCCGCTGCAAGAGGTTGCGGTTCAGCAAATAAAAGGACAGGCGTAGTTCTCGGATGGATGGCTGGAGGGATTTTGAGGTATTCAAGAACCACTGCATGGCTTTTTCTCCCCTTACGTCCGCACGCGCGGGTCAAGCGCGATGATGATGTCGGCAATCAAATTGAGGATGACATAGGAGAACGCCGAAAAAATGGTGACTCCCATGATGGCCGGGTAATCCAATCCGATTACGGCTGTGGCAATGTAACTGCCAATACCAGGCCAGCTGAAGATGGATTCGGTCAGAAAGGTGTTGACCAGTGTATATCCAATCGAAAGGGCTACTACGGTAGAAGTGGGGCCGATGGAATTTTTCAGCGCATACGACCAGAGGACAACCCGTTCTTTCAACCCATACGAACGAGCCGCAGTAATATAATCTTCATTGAGGATTTCGAGCAAAGCCGAACGGGTCATCCGGGCAACCAACCCAATGGGGTACAAACCAATGGTGACGCCCGGCAGCACCAGATGCCACACAGCGTCGGTGAAAATGGTGAAGTTGCCGGTGATGAGAGAGTCAAACAGCAAAAAGCCGGTCACTTTGGGAATTTCCATCATAATCTTGATTTCTGTGCTGAGCTGGCCGCCCAATGGAAACAGCTGCAGGGTGCGCGCAAAAACCAGCTGCAAAATCAAGCCAATCCAAAAGGTCGGCAGCGAAACCACACCAATGGCAAACAAACGGCTGAGGTGATCCACCAGACGGTCTTTGTACTTGGCGGAAAGCACCCCCAATGGAATACCCACAAACACGGCTGCAAGGGTGGAAATCAGCACCAGTTCTATGGTCGCCGGCAGGCTTTCCAGCAATTCCAGCGTAATCGGACGGCGGGTGCGCAGAGAATAGCCCAGATTGCCCTGTGCCAGATCGAGCAGGTACTTGCCGAACTGGACGATGAGCGGCCTGTCCAGCCCCAGTTCAATTCTGGCTCTGGCTATCTGTTCAGCTGTTGCGCGCGGCCCGGCCCATTTTGCAGCCGGGTCGGAAGGCACGACCCGCGCAATGAAGAAGGTAATGAAGGCGACGCCAAACAAGACAATCCCGCCGAGCAGTAAACGGCGCAGAATGAATTTTCTCATTCCCGTTTTACACTCCGAAGTATGAGTAGTTGCATCCTCTGGTTATCCTGCATGCCCGTTCGGAAAATCCTCCATATCAGTCGGGGCGCAGCGGTTAACCTTACTGCGCCCCTTCGATTCCGTTAGTGCAGAGGGGTTCAACTGCGGTTCTTATTCAAGGGTCAACTGGTGGAAGAACACCACGGTTGGGTAAGCCGGGTTGAATTTAAACCCTTTCAGGTTCTTGACGGTTACCCAGATATCCTCGCGGTCATAAATGAACAGCGAAGCAGCGTCCTCCAGCAATAACCTCTGAGCATCAACGAACATCTGCTCGGCTTTGGCAAAATCAGTCGAGGTCAATTCATTGGCTTCGTCAATCAAGCGGTCAAATTCAGGATTATTGTAGTACGCCAGATTGAAGAGCGGCTCTTCTTCGGAATGGAAGGTGCTGAAGAGCATGGAGTACGGGCTGGGGAGGTCCGGCCACCAGTACATGACAAAGATATCCTGCCGGTTTTGCGGGTCTCCCTTAGCCATCTCCCACTGGCTGTCCCACGGCATGCCGCGTATCTCAAGATCAATGTTGAGTTTTGCCAGTTCGGCTTTGTACAATTCGGCAGCGCTCTTTTCGGCTTCATTGCCGGCGGTATAGGTCAGCAAAAGTTTAAAACCGCCCTGACCATAACCGGCTTTTTCCAGCAGCTGTTTTGCCTTTTCAAGGTCATGTTTGTACTGCGGCAGTTGATCGCTCCATCCCCACAGTCCAAACGGCACCATACCGTAAGATTGCCGCCCATACCCGCCAATGACCGTATTGACCACCTGCTCATATGGAAATGCGTAGGCCAATGCCCGGCGCACATCCACATTATCCAGTGGGGGCTTGCGGGTATTGAACATGCCGATCAGGTTTTGAAAAGAAGGTTCCACATAGACAGTCACATTGGGATTCTTCTTCAACGCTTCAATGTCGGTATAGGGCAGTTCTACGGTAATGGTGGCTTCGCCGGTTTCAATCAACTGGCGGCGGGTTGCCGGTTCTGCAACCTTGCGGAATACCACGGTATCGAAACTGTTTTCCTGCCACCCGCCCCAGTAATCGGCAAATTTCTCCAAAATCACCTCGTCGCCCCATTTGGAGCTTTTCAACATGTAGGGGCCGGTTCCGCAGCCTTTGGCTTCTTCAATCCAGGAATTATCCTCCTTGACGCATTTTTTGGAGTAGATAAATGCCGCATAACCGGTCGAGGCAATCAGCTCCAGCGGTGCCTTATAAGCCAGTTTGAATTCAACCGTTTGCGGGTCAACCACATTGATTGCCTCAACCGCCGACCAGATGTATGAAGCTCCGGCGCCGAGCTCCATCGTCCGTTCTATGGAGAATTTGACATCTTCGGCGGTCATTTCATCCCCGTTTTGGAACTTGACCCCCTTGCGCAGCTTGAAAGTGTAGGTCAATCCGTCATCCGAAACGGTGAATGACTCGGCCAGCAGCGGCACCGCTTTTTTTGCAGCAGTATCATACCGCAGCAGCTGCTCGTACATATTGTTGTGCACATGAATGCCGTTGGAATACTCGATTGCCGGATCCCAGCTGGTCAGCGGCTCGCTGTTGAGCGCGTACACCGCAAAACGGGCCGGTTTTTGGGCCGGCGTAGCAGCATTGCCGCCGCAAGCCGCCAAAATGGATCCGATCAGCAACAAGCATACCAGTAAAACAAGCGACTTTTTCATTTTTTCCTCCTTTGGCAAATCTTTTTTATCAATCGCTTCAGGTGTGGATCATCTTGCGTCAACAATTCCTGCGCCGGTTCAACGAGATTACCCACACCGCAGCCGGTAAACGGACAAAACAAACTTATTGGGAAATTTATTCAAGACGGGAGACCGAATGGCCAGAAATAATGCCGGATTAAAACAAAATTTCTTCAAAAAGTCAATCATTTCTGGCTCACAAAAAATGGTCCGCGTTCTCAGCGCAAGACCGAAAGTGCCATGCGGCGGTAGGTGTGACGTTTGCCGCGGATGGTCAGCGAAAACTCCAGAATGTTTTCCGGCAGCGGCATACCCGCCAGACCGGCTTCATCCAGCCGATAGACATCACCGCCGAGCATTTTGGCATTCAGTGCCATTTGCTGAATATTCTCGCGCGGGCTGCCCTCCACCGAGCCGGTTAAAATCAACCACACCAGCCCGCCCAGTTGATGGACATGATCCACCAGCGCGGCGGTTTCTTCCAACCGCCAGCCCTGTTTGCTGCCCGGCATGACCAGACCAATGCATTGCGCGCCGGCCGATAAAATCTGTTCATGCGCCCGACGGTACTGTTCACGCAGCGCTTCGTCGTTCGGCGGCGGAAAGAACACATCCGGCACGCCCACCAGCATCAGGTCATCTCCGTAGCGAACACGCGCCTCGCGGGCTGCGACGGCTACCTCCGCGGCAGTCTGACCGCTGTGCGGGTCGCCGTAGAGAAAGACAATATCGGCGCCTTGCTGAACCAGTTTTTCCAGCCGCTCGGCGGAATAGCGGCGGGTGTACAACCAGCCGCCTTCCTCCTGACGGGTAACCGCCATGTTGACCGCAATCGGCCGCCCGATCATCCGCTTCAGCTGGCGGAGAATATCCGGCTGGGCAGCAACCGAAGCCGGCAATCCGCGGATCAGCGGATTATCCGGGTCAAAATGATCGAGCGTGATAATGTCCGCCCCAAAGGCGGCGGCAATTTCGGCATGGGTAACGCCCTCAACCGGCGGTTCGTAGGTGCAAATCACCTCGGCTGATATGGTGCGCCCTTCCGTTTCGCGTATGCTTTTTGTCAGTTCAGCCGCGTTCATCGCCAAAAAGTCGCTTGCGGCTGCATCCAGAATTCGTTTGGTCATCGGTGTCCTCCACAATTGGGATCAGGTTCAACGGATTGAAGCGCGGGCAGCCTGCATGAAAGCGCGCGCCTGTTCAGCAGAAACGCGGTTGGATGCCAGCCCGCCTTCCTTTAAGGAAGAACCGACAATGACGCCGTCGGCAACCGCCAGCACTTGCGCCACATTCTGCAGGGTGGTGCCCGAACCGGCAAACACCGGCAGGTGCACGGCTTCCTTGACTTCGCGAATCGCTTCCAGCGGCGTGGCTTTGCCGGTGGCCGCGCCGGTGACAATGATCGCATCGGCGCCGGCCGCCTGTGCATCCAGCGCCGATTGGGTCAGGCTTTGCGGCAGCAGGTTGGTAGTGTACTTGGTCTGCACATCCGCCCAAATCTGCACCTCGGCGCCGAGCTGTTTTCGGTAGCGGGTCAGTTCTGCCGCGCAGGGGTACAGCAACCCCTGGGCGCTGACCACCGTATCCACAAACACCTCAGCGCGGATGAAATCCGCTCCGCAGGCGTAAGCCACCGCCATTTCGGCCTGCCAGGCGTTGAACTGCACATTGACTCCCACCGGGATGTGGACATGGCGGATGACCTCGCGGGTCACGGCCGCCATGAACGCCAGCCCTTCGGGCTGCGGCTCGGCAGCGCGGTAGGGTTCATCGCCAAAGTTTTCCACAATCAGTCCGTCCACCCCGGCCTGCTCCAGCGTTTCGGCCTCCCATAAAGCGCGTTCGTAAATCACTTGGGGGTCGCCGGCAAAGTGCGGGCTGCCCGGCAGGGGCAGCAGGTGAATCATGCCGATGACAGGTTTTTCCGATCGAAACAGGTTCATAGACTCTCCGCCTTACCTCAATGCTTTTCACTGTAACGGACAATGCCTTCCAGTGCCAGACGCGCCAGTTCGCGTTCCTTACTTTGACGCTCGCCGCCTTCCAGCATTCGCGGCTGGATGCCGTCCACGGTTGCCACCAGCAGCGTCACACAGCGCAAACCGAGATACTTTGCCGCTACATACAATGCCGAAGTTTCCATATCGGCACTGATCACCCCCGCGGCTGCATATTGCTGCAAGAGCGTTTGTTGGGGGCGGGCCGGCTGGCGGTCTGGAAGAGAATGCGAGAATAAGTCCGTATAAAAACTGTCCGAAGTCAAAATGACGCCGGCCGAAAGCGGCGCTTTTTCCTCTTTGAGCGTATGGAAGAAACTGTGGAACAGGTCCATATCCGGCACGGCCGGAAAGTTGAGCGGCAGATAGGCCTGCGAAACGCCCTCATGGCGCGCCGCGGCCTGCACCAGAATGAAGTTGCCCAGCGGAATACCCAGACTCATGCCCGTGCCGGCGCGCACCACCACCCGCACACCCAATTCCCACAATTCTTCCAGCACCAGCGCGGCGGCCGGCGCGCCAATTCCCACAGTAATGACCGAAACCGGCTGGCCTTTATACGTGCCGGTAATGGTGCGGAATTCGCGCTCGTTGGCTGCCTCGCGCACCTCGCTCATTTGCTCGGCAAACAGCGCCTGGCGGGCCGGGTCGCCCACCAGAATCACGCGCGGGGCGCAGTCCTCGGCTGAAAGTTTGAGATACCAACTGGTTTTAGATTTCACGATGTTCGTCTCCTTTCGGGGATCATGCCCAATGTTCAAATTCCTCGAGGGAGATGACCTCTCCCATGTAGCGTTGAATGTCCTCCAGACTGGCCAGATGCAGGTGGGTGTGATTGGAACCCACCGCCTCACGCACCACCACCGGCCGAAAACCCCACCCAAAGGCATCCTGCACGGTGGCGCGAACGCAGACGTGCGTCTTGACTCCCACCACCACAACCTGTTCAATCCCTTTTTCACGCAGCAGCAAATTCAAATCCGTTTCAAAAAACGCGCTGTAGCGGCGTTTTTGCACCACATACTCGCCCGGCAGCACCTCAATCCCTTCAGCCCATTCAACCGCCTGCGATCCTTCCAGGCAATGCTGCGGCAATTTTTCAAATTCAAAATCCTCTCCATGATGAAGCGGATGCGTTTCGCGCACATGCACAATCATCCAGCCGGCCCGGCGGGCAACGCTCAGCACCTGCCGAATGGCAGAAAGCACCTCATCGTAAACCGGGTAATAATTGACCCCCTGCGGGTGCATAAAGTCGTTAATCACATCAATCAGAATGAGAGCGCGCTTCATAAGAAAACATCCTTCTCCGGCAGGTACTCATGAAAAGTCTGGTAATAACGGTTGAGCATTTGATCCCACTTGGGCAGGCTGGTCTGGCAGCCCCAGGCTTCCAGCACGAAGGAGGCCGTCACCGCTCCAATTCTAGCTGAAATTTCGAGCGGATAGCCGCGGCACAATCCACTCAGCAAGCCGCCCAGGTAAGCATCGCCGGCGCCGGTTGGGTCTATCAGGGTTTGGGGTGCTACCGCTGGAATTTTGGTGACCCCGCCGGGCTCATAAATCAGACTGCCCTCTTCGCCGAGGGTAACAATCAGGGCTTCGACCCCCCGCTCGAACAGTACCTGCATGCGGTCGGCCGCAATCCATCCCATCAGGGCTTGCTGTTCAAAGCGGTTCATCACCAGAATGCGGCAGCGTTGCAGCAGTTGTTGCACCAGTGCGGGCGGGAAGGCGTGCGGGTCGTTGCGCAGCGACCAGACCAGCCTGGCCGGGCTGTTCTCCAACCCGCGCAGGAAGCGTTCGGTATGCTGACGGCTGGCGACGGTAATCACGGCAAACCGGGCAGCCTGAACCAGCTCGGGCGGCAGACGGATTTCGGTATCCTCATCGGCGCAGCCGGGGAAGTAAAAGGTCTGGTGGCCGCCCTGCGGGTTGATGAACAGGAAGGTTGCCGCGGTTTTACCGCCGGCTTTGAAGGTCAGGCACTCCGGCGAGACCTTTTCAGCCTGCAGCAAGGCCGCCATGCGCAGCCCGGCTTCATCGTCACCCAGAATCAGGGAGGGGGCGGCCGGCACACCCAGCCGGGCCAGACACACGGCAATGTTGCCGGCGCAGCCGCCGGGGGTGGGCAGCGGGATGGCCGGTGGATCAAGGATGATGCCGGTTTCACCCACCTGCGGAGCGCGGTCAACCCGCAGAATGCGGTCAAAACTCGGGTAGCCGCTGATCAGCACCTGAGGGAGAGTCATGCCGAAATCCTCTTTTTTCGGATGACTTTCTGGAGCGAGATGCCGGTCAATGTCAGCACCACGATCAGGTAGGGCAGCATTTGCGGCAGCTGCGGTGGGATGCTGGTGGAGGTTTGCAGGCGGAACTGCAAAATCTCGAACAGGCCAAAGACAAAACATCCAAGAGTGGTCAGGCCCGGTTTGCCGGCGCCAAAAAAGACCGCCGCCAGTGCAATAAAACCGCGCCCGTTGATCATGCTGTCGTTGAAGATGGTCAGGTCGCCGATTGCCAGCTGGGTGCCGGCCAGAGCGCATAACACGCCGCCGAGCAGCAAGGCAAGATACTGGATGCCTTTCAGGTTTATACCGGCGGTTTCGGCGGCTTCGGGGCGCTCACCTACCGCCCGCAGGTGAATGCCGACCGGCATGCGATACAAAAACACAGAAGTCAGACCGGCCAGAATCCACGAGAGATAGACCAGCACGCCGTGACCTGAGAGAACTTTGCCCAGCAAGGGAATATCCGCCAGCAGTGGAATGGTCAACTTTGGCAAACTTGCCAGCCCGGCGGGCGAGTAAGCCCCGCGGGCATTGAACAGCACCACCAGCAGGTAGGAAGTCAGCCCGACCGCCAGGGTGTTGATCGCCAGTCCGGCGACAATCAGGTTGGCGCGCAATTCGACCACCGCCACAGCGTAAATCAAGGTGATCAGCGTGGTCAGAATGACCGCAAACAACAACCCCACCCACGGACTGCCGAACTGAGCACCGAACACGACCGCAAAAAAAGCTCCGAATAACATCAACCCCTCAAGGGCAATGTTGAGCAAATTCACCCGCTGGCTGATCAGCCCGGCCAGCGCAGCCAGCAGCAAGGGAGTCATGACCCGCAGGGATGCGAACAAAATATTGGTCAGGGTATCAGCGTTCACGGCGGCGCCTCCAGAGCAGACTGCCAAATTCAATGGCGGCGAAGAAGATAATGGTGGCTTCCAGCACGCGGATCAAATCACGGGGGACATCGGTCATGATTTCCATGGTGGCGCTTCCGCTGCGCAGCATGCCGAACAACAGAGCCGCCAGCAAAGCACCCACCGGCGAATTGCGCACCAGCAGGGCAACCGTCATGCCGGTAAACGCCAGGCCGGAAGAAAAGCCGGCAATAAAACGATAGTGGACGCCCAAAACCTGACCGGCCCCGGCCAGCCCGCCCAAAATCCCGCCAATCACCATCACGCGTTCAATCACACCGGCCACATTGATCCCCGACCAGCGCGCAAACTGGGGATTATCCCCCACCATGCGAATTTCATAGCCGAGTTTGCTGCGGGTCATCAGGTAGATCATCACCAGCGCGGCGGCCAGCGCCAGCAGAAAGCTGGCATTCAACTGCGATGGGGGCATCAGGCGCGGCAGGCGCGCCGCCGGCACAACTTGCGGCGACATGGCATTGGCCACACCCGGCACCAGAAACGGCCCGTTGACCAGATATTCGGTGAACAGAATGGCAACATAATTGAGCAGAATGGTGGTCACCAGTTCATCCACCTGCAAGCGCGAGCGTAAAACCGCCGGAAAATAACACCACAAACCGCCCACCAGCCCGGCAGCCAGAAAAGCAAGCGGAAGGATCAGCCAGGCCGGCAAATCGGTGAAGGTGAACCCCACCCACGCCGCCGCAAAGCCCCCCAGGTAAAGCGACCCTTCAGCTCCTACATTAAAGATACCCGCCCGAAAGGCGACAGCCGCCGCCATGGCGGTGAAGAGAATGGGAGTGGCCGCCAGCAAGGAATTGGCAACCGCCGTGCGGCTTCCCAAAGAGGTTTGCAGCAACGCGCGGTAGGCCTGCAGCGGGTCTTTACCCGAAACCCACATGACCAGCGCGCCCATCAGCAGGGCAATCAGCAGGGTGAACAGGGTGCGCAGCAGAGAAGCCGCCACCGGCGAAAGACGGGGGGTGGTCTGTTCGAGCGGGGGTGGCTGGGAAGGAGTGGGTTCAAGTTGCGATGATTCAGCCTGCATGGAGATGTCCTGTCATGTAAAGACCAACTTCTTCAAAGGTGGTTTCGTCCGGTTTCTTTTCCCCGACAATCCGGCCTTCGTAGAGGATCAGAATGCGATCGGAAACCGCAAATAATTCGTCGAGATCGGCGGAAATCAATAAAACCGCCCCGCCCTGATCGCGCCGCCCGATCATCGCCTCGCGCACGAACTGCGCCGCGCCGACATCCAGCCCGCGGGTGGGGTAGGCCGCCACCAGCACCTCTGGGTGGTCAATCATCTCCCGGCCGGTAATCACCTTTTGCTGGTTGCCGCCGGACAGGTTTTTGACCATACTCCTCACCCCCGGCGCGGCAACATTATATTCATGAAGGATTCTGCCGGCAAACTGCTCGGCTGGGCGCGTGAACAGGGTCAACCAGCCGGAGAAAGGCGGTTTGTAATAACGGGTGGAAATGACATTTTCCTGAATATGGGTGGCCAGGTTCAGCCCCTGCTCTTTGCGTTTTTCGGGGATGACCGCCAGCCCCCGCTGGCGGCGCTGGCGCGGCGAGAATCGGCTGACTTCCCGCCCGTTCAGCCATATCTCTCCGCGCGCCGGCCGCAAGCCGCCGATCACCTCAACCAGCTCGCTCTGACCGCTGCCCTGCACACCGGCAATTCCCACAATTTCGCCGGCGCGCAGTGTCATATTGACCTCTCTCAGGGCCGGTACCCCGCGATCATCCAGCGCCGAAACCTGCTTCAGCACCAGCCGCTCCTGCCCAATCTGGCGGCTGCGCGGAAAAACCTGATCAACGACCTGCTCGCCGACCATTAAGTTGGCCAGTTCTTTCTCGCTTGCTGCCGCCACTTCCAGCCGGCCGACCACCCTGCCGCGCCGCAGGATGGTGGCTGTTTCACAAATGGTCTTGACCTCGCGCAGTTTGTGGGTGATGTAGATGATCGTCTTGCCTTCCTCGCGCAGGGTTTGCAACACTGCAAAAAGACCTTCCACTTCCTGCGGGGTCAATACCGAGGTGGGTTCATCCAGAATGAGCAGTTCGGCTTTGCGGTAAAGCAGTTTAATGATCTCAACCTGCTGCTGAATGCCGACCGGTAAATCGGCAATCGGTTTATCCAGCGGCAGGCTGAACCCAAAACGCTCCAAAATGGCTTCAATTTGACGGCGCTGGGTTTTCCGATCCACCAGACCATTGCGACGCGGCTCGTATCCCAGCGCGATGTTCTCCGCAACCGTCAGCGAAGGCACCAGCTGGAATTCCTGATGCACCATACCAATTCCCAGCTGGATAGCAGCGCGGGGGTTGGGTATGCGGATTTCCCGTCCTTCGAGGAAAATTCTGCCGTGATCCGGCGCGTACATTCCGTAGAGAATCCGCATCAGGGTGCTTTTTCCGGCGCCGTTTTCACCCAGCAGGGCGTGAATGCTGCCCCGTTCAACCGATAAATCAACCCCATCGTTGGCGGTGACGCCGGGAAATCGCTTGGTAATGGACTGCATGAACAGGTAAGTCACAACCGGTAACCTCCGCTGACTAAAGGGAGCGGGCGGGCTGAGGGGGAAGGCGCAGCCCGCCCCAAACGCGGCGAAAAGGGCTTATTGCTTGGTGATGTCGGTTACTTTGATTTCGCCGCTGATGATTTTGGCTTTCAATTCTTCAACTTTGGTCATGAATTCGGCCGGCAGTTTGTCTTTGGTGTAGGTCATCGGGCTCAATCCCACGCCCTCTTCCTTCAAACCGTATTCTACAATGCTGCCGCCTTGCAGGCTGCCAGTGACCAGCCGCGAACACAGATCATAAACGGCGTTGTCCACCCGCTTGATCATGCTGGTCAGGATGAAACCGGGCTTGATGTAATCCTGATCGGAGTCGACACCGATGGCATAATGCTTGGCTTCTTCGGCAGCCTGGAATACGCCCTCCCCGGTGCCGCCGGCGATCTGGAAGACGACATCGGCGCCCTGGTCATACATCGCCAGCGCCAGTTCACGGCCTTTGGCCGGGTCACCGAAGGAATTGGAGTAAGCCGAAAGCACCTTGACATCCGGATTGATGTACTGGGCTCCCTCAGTGTAGCCAACGATGAATTTGTCAATACCCGGCGACTGGGTGCCGCCGATCGCACCGATGACGGCTTCGGGGTTGACCAGTTCGTTGCCTTCCATGGTCGTCACCATGGCAGCCAGCGCACCGGCGAGGAAGGAAGCCTCGTGTTCCTTAAAGATAACCGACACGACATTATCCCCTTCCACGGCAATATTGAGAATGGCAAAGGTGGTATTGGGATAGTCGGGGGCAACCCGCGCCAGCGGGTCAAAATGGCTGTATTCCAGCGTGATGACCAGATCGAAGCCGCTTTCGGCTGCGCTGCGCAGGAGCTGCTCGCCTTCGCCAACCGGGTCGGCCGATTCAATCACCTTGACTTCTACGCCCAATTCCTTTTCGGCGCGTTTCAAACCTTCATAACCAGAGTCGTTGTAGGAACGATCCCCCAAACCGCCTTGAGCGGTAATCAGCGCAACTTTATAGGTCTTGGCGGGGGCTTCCGTCTGAGTGGGTTGAGCGGGCTGGTCGGAAACGGATGGCTGCGTTGGTTCAGCAGGCGGCTGGGTTGGTTCGGCGGTTGGCTGCGGGGCGCACGAAGCCAGAATCAACGAAAGCGCCAGAAGCAAAAACAGGGCAACACGTTTAATCATTGTCTTGCTCTCCTCTTGGTAGGTTAAAAAGATGGGTAATTTGGAAAATCAGCGGCGCATGTGAACCGCATAACGGTACAGGTCGGCGCGGTAGGTGGCTTCGACATACTCGATAGGCCGGCCGGCCTGATCCCGGGCGGTGCGGGTCACCCGTAAAAGGGCAGCGCCGGAATGGACGTTGAGCAACCTGCTCAACTCCGCATCGGCTTCAACGGCTTCAATCAAATCATCTCCTTCGGATAGAAACACCTCCTTTTGTGCCATGAGTTGATAGAGGGAACCCACCGCTTCGAGTTCAGACCGGCTGAACTCCAAACGGGCAATCCACGCATTATGGACGCCGACCGGCTGTTCGTTGGCCAAACGCAGGCGGCGGATATGGATGACGGTTTCGTTTTCACCGAGGCGCAAGGCATGTTGAACGAAGGGGGGCGGGGTGATGCGCTCGAATTGCAGAATCCTGGAACCCGGCAGCAGGTTGCGGGCACGCATGTCCTCGGAAAAGGAAAGCATCCGTTCAAGGCTGTGTTCCAAAAAACGGGGAGCCACATAAGTGCCGCGCCCCCTGACGCGGTAGATATACCCTCCCCGCACCAGTTCGTTCATCGCCTGACGAACGGTCATCGGCACAATACCGAACTGGCGGGCAAATTCATTCTCAGAGGGCAGCTGCTGATTGGGCTGAAGCTGACCATCCTGAATGGCTTTGAGGATGGCGGAACTGAGCTGGCGGTAGATGGGGATGGCGCTGTCTCGCTGAATGACGAGCAGGAGGGGAAAAGGGTCCATGGCTTATTTAGTTAACTAGAGAACTAGATAAGCAAATTGTACATCCGTTTTCGGTAAAATTCAAGGGTGAATTTTTTGGAGCGGGGATGCTTCAATCCAACCAAAAACCCGCGGGCTGCCCGGGAAAAGCCGGACAGCCCGCTTTGCAAACCCAATTTCTTCTCAACCCTAGCGCCGAATAAGCGGGAGGTAGACCTGAGCCCGCACCGGCAAGATCATCAGGTCATAGTAAGCATCGCAGTATTCAGTATCCGCACTGCTCGCGGGATAAACCCTGACATAGTACCTTCCCGCAGCCGGAGGCAGCCAGTTATCGTTATTCCAATTCCAATCGTAGTCGTCCCGAATCAAATCACCGGCTGAATTGTACAGTGCAATGCGGACATTTAAGCCAATGCCCTTGTTGAAGGTGGCGATGCGGTAGGGAACCAGATTTACATCCGCATCGGGCACGTCAAAATACACCCAGTCATCATCGGGATATTCATGAAAGGTATGGGTCTGGAAGGATGTGTAGGGCTTTGCGGATTCGCGCACATCATCTTCCTCATAGGAGTCTGCAGCGGCCGGCTCAGGGGCAGGAGCGAAACGGTAGAAAGAATGCCCACTGGTGGTTTCATATTCTACCGTGCCGGACGCGCAGCGGTGAGAGAGACTGGCCGGAGAACAGTCATACCAGTATTGATTGGAGAAGGTCGCGCTGTACTCGCCGCTTGAATTGGTTTGAACACGGTTGGATAGAGAATTGTAACCCCACTTTGTAAATCTTTGCAAAGAAACCCAAACCGGCTGATTGGGAACTGATTTTCCGTAAATGCGGTTGTTGGGACGATCCAGGTTGATGGTGAGATCAGGAACCGTCAGGTCGGCTGTATGTCCATCATCAGTTGTGATTTCCAGCCTGTCGCCGGCTCTTATTTCATCTGACATCGAAGCAAAATCAAATATGCCGTTCATGACAAATTGTTGATCGTCGAGAAGCGTACTGCCGCGCCAATGCTTAACCCTGATGTTCATGCCTGGTTCATAGACAACTCCCAACGAGTTATCTCCTAACCAATGGTACACACTGAAGGCGGGGCGTACCAGGTAAATGAAATGATCGCCCGGCAGATTTATCCAAACATCTGCGGAATCCTTTCCTTTTATTTGAACGCCGTCAACGGCAACTGCAAAAGAACTGTCCGCAATGGTCGTCTCCCGGCAGAATTCCATCCAGAAACCATCATCGTCACGGTGATTTATCGCAGCCACGACACGACTTCCCGACGGCCCGCTGCCGAACAGTTTGTTTTGGTTGCTTTTCAGACTGGCAGTCGGCAACGGATTGGGAACTGTCATTTCCAGCGTTGTGCTTCCATCACTTACCTGAATGCGGTCTCCCGGCTCTAGGACGTTGCTTAATCCGACCGAAAAGTAATCACTGTAAGGAGAAAGGGAATATGAATATGTGTTTTTGGTGACTGCTGCACTGTTCTTATGGGTAATGGTGAGCTGGCTGTTCCAGTACCACATGCCGATAACTCTGTCATATCCAGAGCTAACCTCAACACCTATCCTCGGTATTACAAACGATGAATATTGATAATTTCCTTGATCATCCAAGATATATATGTAGATCGAGTCACCGCGCATCAGGTCATCATTAATCGGGACGTTAAACGAGCCGTCGCTGCTGCTTGGAACCGAAGCGCAGGTGTTAAAATAACCGCACCTTTGCCAGATTTGATAATACAAATAAAAACCACCACTCGCATTCACCACAATGCGGCGGCTGCCGCTGGTAACACCGCTGACTCGATTCGCATCCGGGTCAATGTTCAAGTTATCCAACCGCACCACCGAAAACGCCAGGTTAGCCCCACCGCCCTGCACCTCGATGCGGTCATTTTCCTGGAAGTCCTCTGAAAACCTTTCATAAAAATAACCATTTTCCGGGTCGCTGGTACCTTCAAACGTTTCTAAGATTTGATTGCCGCGCTTGAGGACTGCAGTGTAAGCCGTGTTCGGTTTGATGAAACCGGATACCACATCACTCCAAACATGCAACGCGAAAGCCCTTATAAATTTTACAGTTGCATTTCCGTTTGAGTCGAGCGCATAAACGAAACCGTAGGACTGACCATCAAAATCTACCTCCATTTTGATTGCAAAATTGCCGCTGCTGTCCGTTGAACCATTCGTAACGACTTCGGTTTGGTCACAAGGCGAACCCGGAAAATAGAATAAGGAAACCTTTACACTGCGCCCGGGATCGGTCTTTCCGCTCACCTGATTGCTCTGAGGATCCGCCCAGGCCGTCAGATTGGCTACCGTTGTCCTTACGGTACGGCCATCCACCGTGACCTCTACCACATCGCCCGGAAACAGACTCCAAGAGTAACCGCCATCAGGACATCTGTTCCATTCTGGATAGAAATAAAACCAACCATCAGAATCACTGGTTGTGCTGTCGGTGGCTACCGGATTACCGCTGCGGAGAATACGCATCTGCACCGTCTTATTGGGGTCAGTCTGACCCTCAATCCAGCCGTAGCCGCCGGAATAATAAGAAACTTCAATGCTCGGATTGGTAGCGAGGACCGACTCAGAGGTTATATTCGCTCCTCCGTTCATCTTGAAAAGCTCGCGCCGGCGAAGACTCTCACCCATGACTTCAGCCTGCTGCGTGAAGGCTTCCGCTGTGGAGACGGCGCAGGTCTGAGACGATGCATCATTGCGCAGGATACCCCCAATACCCGCCAGCGTTTGAAGATGCTGCAGCCCTTCCTGGGTTAATCCGCGCACAATGATTCCAAATAACTGCGGCTGTACCTCATAGGAGGCGATCCATCCCTCGGCCTTCAGGATTTCCAGCTCGCTCAAAATGGGCCCGGCGCGTGAAGAAACAATCTCAGCCAAAATATCATCCTGAGAAATTGGTCTTGCAAGAGGATTGACTTCCTCAGGCCGAATGTTCTCGGTGCTCAACAAAATGAGATAATCATCTCCTTCTGAGGTTTGGAAGATCGGCAGAGAAGCGGACGTCGGATCAGGCGCAGCATTGACTGAAGTCGTCCATGCGGTATTGCTGACGACAAAAGCCATGATGAGCAACCAACTTATCCAAAGAAAAGGTTTCTTATTCATGTTTTTACCTCCGTTTGAAGAAGAGCAGAACGATTGACAATTTAATGGAATGTCTTTAATCAGGAAGAAAAACCTTTTGGGATTAAAGTTCAGTCTTCGATACAGAATATTTTCGATTTGCACAACTTAATAACTTGAAATCCTGACAAAGATTTTAGCGTTTGGTTTGACGAACCTACTTTCAGATAATCACCCCCTTTCCTGTCTTAGAAACCCGATATCGATCCCTTGATGGAACACAATTTGTATCTTAAGTCCTTAGCAGTTTACTGGTTGTTTTTCGTTTTTAACGTCACACAAAAATTGAACCGTATAAAATTACAGATGATCGCAATCAACTATTCCCCATCTTTTATCTAACCTGTCTTTTTATCTGGAAATACGAACACCTTAAGCAAGTATAAGTATTTTTTTAGAATTTTCAAGTATGATTTTTGTCATCTTATTCAGGAATAAATTTGTCTGAGGGATAAATGCGATCCAACCCCATGAGAAATTTACATTAAATTTGATAACTCTATGAACAGCCATCCAGCACGCCGGGAGAGTGTTGAAAAACAAGAAATTCTTGACGGTGCTCTGTTCGCTAAACCGGCAGGCTCACCCGGGGATTCGAGTGAGCCTGCCTTGAAAGGAGAGACCCGTTTCTGGCAACCGATAAATTCAACGACGGGTCAGCAAATTAATCAGCCGTTGCCGCCAGCGCTGCGGAGCGGCGCTTTTGTACGTTGTAGCGCAGGCGGAAGGCTGTTCCAATAGCTGCTATCACGACCATCGCGGCAAGAACACCGCCAACCCCAATCGTGTTGAAGTTTTCACCCAGGAAGCCGGTCACCAGCATGTCCTGACAGAAGTAAAGGAAGGTTGAAGTTGCACCCGTCACCCCTTCCACGCCCTGCAGTTTGGCAACTGCATCCGCCCACGGGGCTACAAAGATACCGGTTATGGTCGCAAGTCCACCCATCAAAATCGTAGTGATGAAGGTACGTAACATATCACCCTTGTTGGGCGCCGCAGCAAATACCCAGAAGAACAGGAGCGCAGGCAAGTCCGCCAGCGGAACGCTCAATGTACCCGGAATGATGAACGCCCAGGCAATCATCACCGGCACCATCAAGGCTGTGGTTGCCAACACCGAGGTGTGCCCTACCGCAATTGCCGGATCAACGCCGATGAACAGCTGCTTACCTTTGGTACGCGCCTGCATAAAGGCTGCCGCTGCTTCTGAAACCGGCACGAGCGCCTGCATGACGATACCCGACATCATCGGCAGCAACACTAGCGCGGTAGCCAGTTTGATCATCAACATGACAATATCGCCCCACCAGAAGCCGGCCCCAATACCCATCAGCAAGCCGATAATGCCACCCAGCACGGCCGGTTCACCAATCGCGCCGAATTTCTTTTGGACGTATTCAGGAGTGAATTTTGCCGAGGAAGTGGCAGGCAGTTTATCGAGAAGGGAAGAAACCGCATGGGCAAACATGCCCCACCACACATTGAAACCCTGATAAAAGGCAATGTTCTTGAAACCGTAGAACTTTTCCGGGTATCCCTTATTGGCGTACCAGTCGGTGACCATCAGGTTGACCCAGCACCAGCCGGCTGCCACAATCAAAGAAGCCAGCACATTGTTGGTCAACGCCAGCATGATCAGCGCGCAGATGGTGGCTTCCCACGGTGTCCCAGATATTTAGATTCAGGGTATCGGTCAGGTTGGTCACAATCAGCAGCAAGTTGACCGCCAGGCTGATGGCAATCACCGCGTAGGCAATTGGATGGCCAAAGGCAAAGGCGGCATAGGCCCCCCACCCAATATCGGTATAGGTGAACACGCCTCCGAACCGCTCGGTCAACGCGGTTGCCGCCGGCCCAACCCCGGCAAGAAAGAAGTCCACAATGATATACACGCCCTGAAATCCGACCGAGATCATCAAACCATTGCGAATGGCGCGCACCGGCCCCAACCGGACAATTAACCCGATCAGCGAGAAGACTACAAAATCATGAACAATGCGCCCAGGTTGACGACCGGCTCGAGCAAAGTTTGAATGGTGTTAAAAAATCCGTCCATCTTCCCAAATTCCTTCCTTGTAAAAAATGAGATTTACGACAAGTTCAAACCGATTTGTGAACAGGCAGTACTGTTTCTTCCCGCGCTCTCATCCTTCTGTGCCACTCCCAAAACGATGATTAATCCTTGATTTTGGCAACGGCTTCGAAAATCTGATCAAATAATTCTTTTTGACCAATACCGGTCAACAGCGGCACACCATTGAAAACCGGCACATCATCGCGCGGCGGAAGCACTACCGTTGCCACGATAATATCGGCCTTGGTGGACTTCAGCAGCACATCGGCATCGGTTACTTTACCTTTCTTGACCACCACCGCCACATTACGCTTCCTGGCTTCTTCTTCAATTTTCACTGCTGCCAGCGTAGAAGTGGCAATAGAGGATCCGCACATGACCAGAATCACAGCTGCTCGACTCATCGTTTATGACATCCTTTCTGAGATAGTGGTTGATTGAAGTGGAAGGGAATTTTCCTCAAAATACTTTCGAAGTTCGTTCAGCACACCCACAACATCCTCGTGCGTCCCAATGGTGATGCGGAAGTATTGATCGCCGGGTAAACCGCGCGCATTCACAAAACTGCGGGTAATGTAGCCCTTGCTAAGCAGATATTCATAAATATGACTGGCTTTTAACCCTTTATCCACCCGGATCATGACAAAATTTGCCTGAGAAGGGATGGGATAAAAACCGGGGAATTTCTTGAGCTCGTTGAAAAGAAATTCCCGATCTTCCTTGACTTTGCGTACATTTTCGCGGATGTAGTCGGCATCCTCGATAGCTGCAATGGCAGCGACTTTGGTCACCAGTCCAATGTTGAGCGGGGTGCGCACGCGGTTGACCGCCTCAATCAGTTCCGGGCGGACAACAATCCAGCCCAGGCGAATACCTGCCAGACCCATTGCCTTGGAAAAGGTGTGACTGATAATCAGATTGGGATATTCGTCCAACAAATCTTCCACCGGACTGTCACCAAATTCAAAGTAAGCCTCATCAATGGCGACCAGAATACCTGTTTCACACAGGCCGCGCACCAGCTCGCGGCTGATTTGATGCCCATCCGGGTTATTGGGACGGGAAATGGGCGCCATTTTGGTTTTAGGGATAATCTTCGAGGTAAAACTTTCAAGGGTGTAATTAAAATCCCGATCAACCGGCAGAACACTGACCACCGTCGCGCCGTAAAGCGGCACGCGGCGGGTATAAGGGGAATAATCCGGCGTGGAGATGAGAATTTCATCGCCTTCATCCAGAAAAGCCTTATAAAGCAGGTCAATGACTTCCATCGAGCCGTTGCCGCAAGTAATCCAATCCGCCCTGCCGGGCAGCCCAACATACTCGGCTAATTTGGCGCGTAGTTCTACGTCGGTATAGGGATCTTCGGGGTAGTAGTTGAGTTGACTGGCGATCTGACGCACGGCTTCAACCACCTTTGGAGAAGGCGGATAAACCAGTTCGTTGCCCATCAACCGGCGGTATTGCGGCTTCTGCCACCCCAGCCGAAAATGATGAAGGTTGTAAATTTCTCCAACTTTGGATGCTTTACTGATAAATTTTGAGACGTCCATTGTTTTTTCCTTTGCTGTCAAGATAGTAAATGACCGATGTTGCTCAATCCACTCGTTTTAAGTGGTCAATGAGTGAGGTCAAATCCTCCTCTTGCCGCAGCCGGGCAAGTTTTTCGCCATCCGAGATGAAATCTGCCAGCGCCGACAGGAATGCCATATGATCATCTGGATTGGCGCTCAGCAGCAAGAAGACGATCTGAACCTGCACCTCACCATCCTGACCTCCCATAGGCTCAAAGAGAACCGGTTGTTTCAAAACCGCCACGATCATGCCGGGCACCAACGTCCATTCGGCATCTGCATGGGGAATGGCAATACCACTCCCTGCCGCATGAATTCCCGTGGGGTATTTCTCCTCTCGTTCCAGCAACGCTTGTTCAAAGCCTTCTTTAGCCCAGCCTTCCCGAAGGGCAATTTCAGCCAATTCTTTCAACAGCGTGCGCCGATCCATGGACTGGTCAAAGCGGGCAATTTGGAGAGAATTGAGAATAGATAGCAATAGATCACCTCAGAAATGTAAATTTTTCGCGACTTTGAATTGGGGGGTTCAGGCACTGATCCGTCAGCGTTCAGCCCGTCTGGGATTGCTGTTTTTGATTATAGAAAAAAGCAGGTCGATTTGTTTCATTGGCTTTTGTAAATACAACTTATGACAAAATTAGATCATTTCAATGAAATTTGCCTCCAATCACTTGCTCACACGCCTGTTCAAAAGGTTTATGGACATACCAGTCCTAACCAGACAATCACCACAGGATGAATCTGTTCAGACAAATATTTTTCGATTTCATGCCAGCCAAAATAAAATAAAAAAAGCCAGAACGGCTCGAGAGCAATTATTGCTTATCCGGTATTGGAAGCCACTGGAATTCAACTTTCCAATAGAGAAATTTGACGAACCGGACGATTCCGCTTGCGGTAGGCCTGCCTTTAGGCTATAATCTGCCGAAATTCGCAAAAAGTTAGTTAATACAAAATTAGTTTAATTATCCCAACCACCAATGCCCGGCCTAAAGATCAATATCAACCCCCGCCAGCGCAGTATCATTTATGCCTTGCTGCAAAGTGACGGCAGGCTGACCATTGAGCAGCTTGCCAAGCACTGCGGTCTAACGGCGCGGGTTATCCGCTACAACCTGGATACCGTGCGCGCCTGGCTGCGCAACGAAGGTATTCCCGTTCGCGTCCGTCCGGGATTTGGGATTGAAATCGAGGCTAACCGCGCCCAGCGTAAACGGCTGATGGCGCTGTTTGAACAATCTCAGGAAGAAAATCTGGTTTTCTCGCGCACGCAGCGTCAGCATCTTCTTTTATTCGGATTGTTGACCTCCTCCGCTCCGCTCACCTATCAACAGCTCGCCGAAATGGGAAGCGTTTCCCGTTCGACGATTGTCAATGATATTGAAGACATGGGGGAATGGTTGAATCTTTTTTCAATTCAGTTAAGACGACTGCCAAACCGCGGGGTTTTCATTCAAGGAAGCGAAGCAGCACGCCGATTTGCCCTGCTCAACCTGATTCGCGAAGAGCTGGGTGATCGAAAGTGGTATCTGTTGTGGAAGATGCACCCGGATGAACCCGGCGGAGACAAATCTATCCCCCCGCAATTGGAAAATTTTTTACGCAGTCTCCCACTGAAAACCGCTCATGTTGAGGTTGTCCGCATTGAGAACATGATCGGCCGCTCCATGTCGTTGTATTCCAAAGTTGAAACACTGGTATATCTGGCAATCAGCATTGTATGCCTGCAAGAAGGCCGGTCAATCCCCGCTGAAGAAACCATTTCAGTCGAGAGAAACCTGTATTACGAAGTTGCTGCTGCTGTTTTTGGCGACCTGAGAGCCAGGCATCATATCTCTGCCAGCCCGGCAGAGGTTGGGCTGCTGGCAGCCTGTCTGTGTGGTGCAAAATGGAACGCGCCCTCTCTGGACTTAAGCGGTCAGACCAGCCGGACGGATTTGGAAGCACTCTACCCCGCCGGAGCTGCCTGTGCAAAAAATATTATCTCTACCTGTGCCCGGCGACTGCATCCGCTTTTGCTGCTGGACGAGGAATTGTTTGCAGAACTGACGCGCCATCTGGAGCCGGTGCTTTACCGCATCCGTTACCACCTGCCTATTTTGAACGAAAACCTGCCGCAAATACGGCAATTGTTCCCGGAAATATTTTTGACGGCGCAGCAGAGCCTGAATGAAATTGAAAAAGTACTGAATTTATCCTTTCCCCCGGAAGAAACCGCCTACGTTGCCATGTATTTGCTTTCGGCATTGAACCGTTTGAACATCAAAGACCGCAACAAAATTGCGGTGGTACTGGTGGGGGATGGAATACGCGCCAAGGTCTCCCTGTTGCGCTCACGCCTGGAAAGAGAATTTCCCAACCTGAAGGTGATCGGAATCGTCAACGGGTTTAGTACTGAAAGTGAGATTCTTCAGCAGGCTGACCTGCTCCTTTCCACCGATCCAATTGAACTGCCGGATTATCCCCTGCTGAACGTAAGCCCCTTTTTGCAGCCAGCCGAAAAGAAAATGATCCAGAACTGGCTGGTCGAACGGGAAGGCGAAGTTCAGCGCTTTGTGTTCAGTGATACAGAAAAGCCGGAATTGATAGACCTGCTGCGCCCCGATCACATCTTGATCACCGACGAGGCGCTGGACTGGCGCATGGCAGTGCAGAAAGCCAGCCAGCCGCTGCTGACCAATGGGTACATCTTGCCGGAATATGTGCGGGCAATGACCGCCATCATCGAACAGCACGGGGCATACATGTGGCTTGCGCCGCAGGTTTTGATTTTGCACGCCCGCCCGGTGGACGGTGTCCTGCGTTTGTGCCTCAGCATCCTGATCCTCAAAAATCCGGTCGCCTTCGGCGAAGCACCTGAACATCGGGCGCAAATTTGTCTGGTGCTGGGAGCTGTGGACGATCACGCTCACCTGAAGGCTTTATTGGAATTGAATCACCTTCTTAACCAACCCGATTTTCGCGAGAAGCTGGGACAGGCACAAAGTCCTGCAGAAGTCATCCGCGCTTTCTGGTCATCCGTGATGAACCTTACCGCCGAAGAAGAAACTGGCAGCCTCAATTAATTTAATTTTGTCACAACCACTGTTGTACAAAATCCAACAATCCCAACTTAAAACAAGCCTCTATAATCAATTCAGATAACCAATCCGCAGCGTTCGGTTTTTCACAAAGTCAATCACACATTATTGGGAAGGAAAAAACATGGAAATGGTAGAACAACAGGTTTTTGAACAAATCCTTGCGGTTGAACACGAACACGGTTTGCACGCCCGCCCCGCCGACCTGTTTGTGCGATGTTCCAATCAGTTTTCTTCCTCAATCTACCTGTATAACTTGACCCGCAATGGAGAAAAGAAAGCCAACGCCAAAGGAATTTTAGGCGTCCTTTCTTTGGGAGTGCGAAAAGGGGATGTCATTAAGATCGTCGCTGAAGGCGAGGATGGCGCTCAAGCCATCGCCGCATTGACTGCCCTGATTCGTTCCAACTTTCAGGAATCATAAAACATGCAAACGGTCAAAGGTATTTCGGTTTCACGCGGTATCAGCATTGCACCGCTCTTTCAATTCCGCAACACACCCCTGACCCACGAACGCCGCCGCATCGAAAACCCCCTTACTGAATGGGAACGCTATCAACAAGCGGTACAAACCAGCCTCACCCGTTTGGAGCAGATTTATCATCAGGCAGTTGCCGAAGTCGGTACTGATGAGGCCGGTATTTTTCATGCGCACATCTCCATTCTCCAGGATCCGGATCTGAACGATGGTGTCAAAGACCGTATTTACAGCGAGAAGATCAACGCCGAAACCGCCCTATATGAAGTGAGCGAAGAATATTGCCGCACGCTGGAAGAAATCAATGACGAATATATCCGCGCCCGTACCACCGATCTCCGCGATGTGCGCGACGGCGTGCTGCGCATCCTTTTGAATGTGAATGACCAAACTGTCAAGCTCAAAACCCCGGCTATAGTAGTTGCCCGCGACTTAACCCCTTCGGAATGTCTGCTGCTCGATCGCCGGCTGGTACGCGGCTTTTGCACCGTCGAGGGCGGGACGACATCACATACCGCCATCCTCTCGCGCAGTCTGGGTATTCCCGCCATGGTCGGCATTCCCGCCCGCCTGCTTGACCTTCCAACAGGCACACCTGCCATTTTGGATGGTTATGAAGGCAAACTCATCCTTGAGCCGGACACAGAAACCATTCACACCTATGAGGCAATGCAGCATAAAAGGCGTCAGTTTTTAGATGCAGCCTTTCGCGAAGCACACCGCCCTGCCGTGACGAAAGACGGCTGCAGTGTTGAAGTGGTTGCCAACATCGCCAACGATAACCTCCAAGACATCAAAGAAGCGGTTCAAAATGGTGCCGAAGGAGTAGGCCTGCTCAGGACAGAATTTATTTATCTGGATTGCGAAACGCTGCCGGACGAGGATGTTCAGTACGAAAAATATAAAACCATCCTGCAATCCTTTGGTAACAAGCCGGTCATTCTGCGCACGCTGGATATCGGCGGCGATAAGCAACTGCCTTACCTCGAACTGCCATATGAACTGAACCCATTTCTGGGAGTGCGCGGTTTGCGTTTGTGCCTGCGAAATTTACCGCTCTTCAAAGCACAGATTCGGGCGGCTTTGCGGGCGGCCTCTTACGGAAATTTGTATCTGATGTTCCCAATGGTCACCAAAGCCGCCGAGATTCACGCTGCCAAAGCCGTCATCTCCGAATGCCGCGCTGAACTGGTAGCCGAAGGGTACAGCGTTCCTCTACGCATCCCAATCGGTATCATGATTGAGATCCCCGCCGCTGCGCTGATGGCCCGCCATCTGGCGCGCGAAGTGGACTTCTTCTCAATCGGCACCAACGACTTAACCCAGTACACCCTTGCAGTTGACCGCACCAATTCCGTCCTCACCGATCTGGCAAATGGTTTTGACCCAGCAGTATTGACCCTGATCCAATCGGTCATCGAAGGCGCCCACCGCAACGGGAAAAAAGTGGGCATCTGTGGCGAATTGGGCGGTGATCCGCTGGCGATACCATTGCTGGTGGGCATGGGTATGGACGAGTTGAGCATGAACCCCTCTGAAATCCCCGCCGCAAAGCAGATTATCCGCCAGCTTTCTCAGAAGGAGGCACACGCCGTTGCCCGCCAGGCATTGGAACTGGAAACTCCACAGGACGTGGTGGCACTGGTCAAGTCGGCTTTTCCATTCATTGAAAATTACCTCTAATCCCCTTTCGGATCGAATCAGATGCGTGCCTTTGAACGCCCCGAGCAGGAACGTAAAAAACTGATTTCCAGAGAAAAAGAGGCCAGTCTGCCTTTCTGGTTGGTTCGCTTATCCTTTGTGGTAGGCATCATCGGCGTTGTGCTGTTTTTCCTCGCTTTTTTCTATCAGACCGTCCTCAATCGAATGGGCATGCCGTACAGAGAGGCACAGGCTGCCGCCATTTTGATCGTCTTCATCGCCTGGCTCATTTTCACCCTGGCCTGCCGCATTTTGGGAATCAGCACACGCGCCCTGACTTACCCCAAATTAATGTCTATCCTGCGCAACGAAGTGGAAACCCCGCCGGACGAATTCAAAGCCAGCCGCAAGCAGATTGCCGCCGCTTTTGGCAGTTTGAACGATGACTGGCTGCTCTTTCCGGATATTTTCGCCGATGACCCGACTCAGGCACTACCTATGGTGCTACTAGGCCCTGGCGGTATTTTTGCCATCCGCGTCAACTATCAGGACCCGCGCTCAAAAGACTTTAACGACCCGGCGATTGCGCTACTGGCGGGCACTCGGGCTCTTGAAAAGCGGTTGGGCGTATCCGTCAGGCCGATTCTGGCTTTTTCTCGTCACACCAAACACTACCAGCCTGTCCATCCGGAAGTAAAAGTCTTTACCTTCCCGGACGCGCTGACATATATCACCTCCCGTGAAGCAACGCTGGATGCCGCCCAGCGCCGGCAGCTGAGCCTGCTGCTGGCTGAATTGGCCAACCTGCCGCGGGCTGCCCTGCTCCCCCACCCTGAAAGCAGCATCCCAGTGGTTTAATCTGCTCCCTTCACCCATTCGCGTCTTTCCGGGCGGGACTCAGTGTAATTGCAAACCACCCGCTCAACCAATTAAATTGCCGGATGAGGCGAGAAACCCCATCCAGTTGCCATCGTCGCCGGAGTGAAGAAAGAAGCCCGCAAAGCCTGACTTCTCATTAAATCCAAAGGAAGCCATCACCGTCAGAGCTTTTCAGAACTTTCAATACTGGTACATCATCCCGATCAGCCTGTTGCTGATCACCGGGCTGGCATTTGCAATGCTGGGCTTCTCACTCGACCGGGTCTTTGACGCCCGCTTGAAGGATTTCCGCTAAGCGCGCCATCGAATCCGATAAGATTGAGGTGGAATGCCAATAACTTCTTTGACAATCCCTTCGATTTGTTATAAAGTAGTTTCAAAAGTGATTACAAACTTTGGAGGAGACGATGCCCGAAACCGTAGGGATACGAACGCTAAAAGCCAAGGCGGGTGAAATTGTGCGAAATGTGCAACGCGGGACGCGGTATGTGATTTCTATTCGCGGCCACCCGGTTGCACTGATTATTCCCCTGGATCCATCGTCTTCGTTATCCACTCCAGACGCCTGGGATGCACTTTTTCAGGCAGGCAACCAATTAGAGTGGCAAACCACCCGCTCAACCGCTGAACTACTGGATGAGGTAAGAGGATGAGCCCGGTCACCATTGAAACCAGTGTGTGGATCAACGCCTTTCGTCCGCAAGAAGAAGGAAACCCACAAAGTCTGGCTTTTCTTCAAAAAGTACAGCATGGACGTGAACCGATCATTTCACCAACGCTTTTACTGCCTGAACTTGCTGCAGTGCTGGCAAGAGCTGGAGAAAAAAGTGAGAATATCCGGCGTTTTGTAGAAAGCATCAAAGGATTGCCCCATCAGGTGTTCGTTTCGCTGGATGAAGCCACCGCCGAAACAGCCGTTCAACTGGCCGAGCAGTGCAAACTGCGCGGTGCGGATGCCGTCTATGGAGCAGCCGCCTTGCGTTTTGCTTCCACATTGGTCACCCGCGACCGGGAACAGATAGACCGTCTGAGGGGGGTGATAGCGGTGCACTCACCCGACGAAATGATTTGAAGCGAATTACTGCCTAGCCTGTTCCAGTACATAGTCCACCATCCGCGCCGGGATGTTGACACCCGTGGTGGCAATGCTGTTGCGGAACTCCATCGTGTGATTAACCTCGTTGACCAGCAAACCGCGCTGCGGGTCCTCCAGCAGGTCAATCGCCAGCATGCCGCCGCCGATGGCGCGCGCCGCCTGCAGGCACAACTCGCCCATTTCCGGCGTGACCGGGCAGTTACTGGCCTGTCCGCCGCGCGCCGTGTTGGTGATCCAGTTGGGCGAGGTGCGGTAGATGGCGCCAACCGGCTCATCGCCAATCACAAAAGCGCGGATGTCGCGCCCCGGCTTGGGGATGTACTCCTGAATGTAGAAAATCTGGTGCTGCACGCCGCCCAGCGTGGCTTTGTGTTCGATGATCGCTTCGGCAGCGGCGCGGTCATCGGCCTTTGCCAGCAGCCGCCCCCACGAGCCAATGACCGGCTTGAGCACGCACGGGTAGCCCAGTGCATCGCAGGCCGCCAGCGCCGACTGCTCGCTGAACGCCATCAATACGCGTGGGGTGGGAATGCCCGCCCGCACCAGCAGCTGGCTGGTCTGGTACTTATCGCCGCAGCGTTCGGCTACCAGCGGCGGGTTGACTACCGGCACGCCGTGCGCGGCAAAGATGCGGCTGATGTACAGCCCGCGCGAATACGAAACCGAACGCTCGAACAGCACATCCACCGCCGCCGGATGTTCGGCAAGGTCATAAAACACCTCATCATCGTTGATCATCACCACTTCCACATTCGGGCGGCGGTTGAGCTCTTCCAGCAAGTACTTTTCCTCCGCCCGCAGACGGGTAAAAAGAAAACCTACACGCATTGTATTTCTCCTTACTGCTCCGTAAAGATCGCCTGAATGACCGCCTCGGCCGTCTGCTGGGTGGTAAGTTTCCCGCCCAAATCGGGCGTCACCTGCCCGGCGCGGATGACCGCCTCCACCGCCGCCTGCAGCCGGGCGGCCCACTCCCCTTCGCCCAGAAAATCCAGCATCAGCGCCGCGCTGCCGATCATCGCCAGCGGGTTGGCAACCCCCCGGCCGGCCAGCCCCGGCGCGCTGCCGTGAACCGGCTCGAACACGGCATAGCGCTCACCGAGGTTGGCCGAACAGGCCAGCCCCAGCCCGCCGACCAGCGCCGAGGCCTCGTCGCTTAAGATATCGCCGAACAGGTTGGTGGTCACAATCACACCGAACTGCTCCGGCGCGCGAATCAGCTCCATCGCGCAGGTATCCACCAGCATTTCGTCCACCTGCAAGTCCGGGAATTCGGCAGCGGTTTCCAGCGCGGTGCGGCGGAACAGACCGCTGGTCTGACGCAGTACGTTGGCTTTGTGAACCACCGTAACCCGCCGCAAGCCGCGCTGCTCCGCCAGCCGGCAGGCAGCGCGCATAATACGCTGCGAGGCACGCCGCGTGATGCGAATCTGCCCCAGCGCGGTTTCGCCGTCGGCGCTCAATTCTTCCGCGCCGGTGTAGGCATCCTCGGTGTTCTCGCGCACGATGATCAGATTGACCCCCGGCCGCGAAGCGGGATGGGGAATCGAACGGCAAGGGCGGATGTTGGCGTACAAATCCAGCTCCTGCCGCAGGCGCACCACCGGCGAACGGTAGCCCGGCACGTCCGGCGGGGTAGTCACCGCGCCGAACAGGGCCGCATCGCAGGCCTGCACCAGATGCAGGGTTTCTTCCGGCAGGGGCGTGCCGTGCCGAGTGTAAGCCCCCCAGCCGATTTCGCCGGTCTGCCAGTCCCAGCCCAGCGGCAGTGACTCCAGCACCCGAACGGCAGCATCCAGCACCTCGCCGCCGATGCCGTCGCCCGGCAGCAGCGCAATGCGGTAAGCACTCGCGGCCCGGCTCATGAGGTCAATTCCTCGATGTCATGATTTCTGAGAAAATTGACCAGCCCTCCGGCCGCCACAATTTTCAGCACAAACGGCGGCAGCGGTTGAGCCTGATAACTCTTGCCGCTGGTGCGGTCGTGAATCAAGCCGCCCGCCAGGTCCACTTCAACCACACTCCCCTCCGCAATTTCCAGCGCCGCCGGGCATTCGAGGATGGGCAGGCCGATGTTGATTGCGTTGCGGAAGAAGATGCGCGCAAAAGATGCAGCAATCACACACTGCACCCCCGTGCCGCGCAGGGCAAGCGGGGCATGTTCGCGCGATGAGCCGCAGCCGAAGTTCCAGCCGGCCAGAATCACATCGCCGGGCTGAACGGCAACGGCAAACTCCGGGCGGATTTCGCAAAAGGCTTTGGCAGCCAGTTCTTTTTCATCAATGGTGATGTTGTAGCGCGCCGGGATGATTTCATCCGTGTTCAGGTTATCGCCAAATTTCCAAACCCGTCCCATGGTAGCTCTCCTTTTCGTTGGGTAACATCCTTTCAAGATCATCCATTTCCTAATTAACGTCAATTCGGGATCAATCATTTTCACATCAACTTTCGAATTTTCGTCCCCCTCCCGCCTCCCCCAAAATCGCAAGGGCGATTTTGGGGGAGGTGCAGGTGGGGGTCATTGGCATTGCATAGCAGGTTTTGATCTTATCCCGAACTCACGTTAATTAACCATTTTCGGCCGCCTCCCCCAAAATCCGCAGAGCGATTTTGGGAGGTGCAGGGGCATGGACGATTATCGCCAACCTGCCGCCTTCAGGCAAAATTCGGGTTGGACAGGTACGGGCGGGGGTCGGCAATCCGCCCTTCGATAGCGGTTGCTGCGGCGGCAGCCGGGCTGCCGAGGTAAATTTCGGCCTGCGGGCTGCCCATCCGCCCGATGAAATTGCGGTTCATGGTGGTGAAAGCACGTTCACCGGCTGCCAGAACACCGCCGTGCCGTCCAATGCAGGCGCCGCAGCCGGGCGCGTTGACCGTGCAGCCGGCCTCCAGAAAGATTTGAATCAAACCGTTTGCCATGGCTTTTTCATACACCGTCTGGCTGACCGGCGTGACCAGCGCGCGCGTGTAGGGGTGAACCTGCCGCCCGCGCAAAATGGCGGCGGCAATTTCCAGGTCCTCATACCGCCCGTTGGTGCAGGTGCCGATGAACACCTGATCTACCGGCAGGCCGGCCGCCTCGTGCAGCGGGCGCACCTGATCCACATCCGGGTGACAGGCAACCTGCGGTTCCAGCGCCGAAACATCCACCTCAATCACCCGCTCATAGCGCGGGTTGACCGGCCGAGGCAGGTCGTAGGGCGGGGCGGCTTTGGTCTGGGTTTGAAGGTAGTCCAGGGTGATCTCGTCCGGCGCAAACAGGCCGCATTTGGCGCCCACCTCCACCGACATGTTGCTGAATACCAGCCGCTCATGCACCGGCAGACTGCGGCAGTAGGAACCTTCAAATTCCAAAGCCCGGTAGGTGGCCCCGTCCATGCCCATCTGCCCGACCACATACAGCATGACATCCTTGGCATAAACGCCCGGCTGCGGCCGGCCTTCCAGCCGGATGAGGATGGTGGGCGGGGTTTTGAACCAGCACTTGCCCGTTACCCAGGCCGCGCCGACCTCACTGGAACCCAGCCCGGTAGAAAAGCAGCCCAATGCGCCGTAGGTGACGGTGTGCGAATCGGCGCCGATGACCACCCCGCCGGGGCGCACAAAGCCCTCCTCGATCATCACCTGATGGCACACCCCGCGCCGGAAAAAATGGCGGATGCCCTGCTCGCGGATGAACTGCATGATGCGCGCCTGATTTTCAGCCGCCTGCAGGTTGGGCGCCGGGTAGGCATGGTCAAAGTGAATCACGATTTTATCCGCATCGCGGATCGGTTTGCCGATCTCGCGAAAGGCCTTGATCGCCAGCGGAGTGGTGTTGTCGTGGCTCATCATGTAATCCACATCCAGCAGGACGATTTCACCCGCCCGGACTCGCCGGCCGGCGCGCTGCGAAAAGATTTCCTCGATCAGTGTACCCATGTTTTGTCTCCTCCTAAAAACCGTTATCGGCGTGTTTTTTCAGCACCACCCGCGTCTCGGTCTGTTTGACGCCCGGCATGGTGCGTAATTCTTCAATAAAATTGTTCAGTTCCAGCGTGGTGGGCACTTTGATATAGGCGGCAATGTCCTGCTCGCCGGTGATTTCATAGACATTGAACACATATTTGAGGTTTTTCAGCCGGCGCACCACCGCGCCGGTATAGACGTGCGATTCGACCGCAATCATCACAATGGCGTTGATTTCGCGGGGGAAAATGTCCAGCCGCCGGCCGGTGACCTGCTCGGCAATTTCCAGAATATCGGCATCGTGCAGAATTTTGCGCTCATCACCGATGGTTTTGATTTCTTCCACGATGCGCTCCAGCTCGTCCGGCTGAACCTGCAGGCCGTACTCCTCCAGCCTGGCCGCAACCGCTTTCTTGCCGGTGTACTTGTCAATCACAATGCGCCGTTCGCGCCCCAGCAGGGCCGGGTCAACGCTTTCGTAGGTGCGCGGGTCTTTCAGCACGCCGTTGGTATGCACCCCGGATTTGTGGGAAAAGGCGTTCAGGCCGGTGACCGGTTTATTGGGCGCCACAAAAAAGCCGGAAACGCGCTCGACATACGCCGCCAGGGATGGCAGGGTGCGCAAGTCATAATGTTCCACCCCCATCCAGCGGTTGAGCGCCAGCGCCGCCTCGGCCAGGTCGGGGATGCCGGCGCGCTCGCCCATGCCGTTGACGGTGGTGTGAATGCAGTCGGCACCGGCGCGCAGGCCTTCCAGCGCGTTGGCCAGCGCCAGCCCAAAATCGTTGTGGCAGTGCAGATCCATTTTGCAGGGCAGCAACCGCTGGCGCAGGGCTTTGACACGTTCGTAGGTTTCATGCGGGCGCAGGACGCCCAGTGTATCGGCAAAGCTGATGCGGTCGGCGCCGGCTTCGATGGCAGCATTGCAGACCCGCACCAGAAAGTCAAAATCGGTGCGGCTGGCGTCTTCGGGAGTGTAGCGCACCTTCAGCCCCAGGCTGCGCGCCAAGCGGATGTGTTCGGTAATGGTCTGCAAGGCGGTATCCTCATCCTTGCCCAGCTTGTTTTGCAGATGAATGCGCGAGGTCGGGTAGAAAATGGCGACCCGCGCCGCGCCGGCGGCGTGCGCCTTCTCGATTCCGCTGCGGGTGGCCAGCGAGTGAGCCACCACCTCGGCCTTCAAACCCAGCCCGGCGATGCGCCGAACCGCCTCAAACACCTTGGGCGAGACGCTGGGATCGCCGGCTTCGATCATCTCCACGCCCACCGCGTCCAGCAGGCGGGCAATCTCAACCTTTTCCTCCACGGTGAAGTTGACCAGCGGGGTCTGTTCCCCTTCGCGCAGGGTACTGTCCAGAATTTCTGCCATTGAAAAACAACCTCCCAACCATAAAAATAAAAACTCCCCGGGCGAGGGGGAGTTTGTGCCAGACCAGAGCGTAAAAGGAGTCGCCTCTTAAACGCCGCAAACCCGCCTGCCCGAAGGGAAGGGGCCGATGCGCTTGGTTTGCTTCTTGACAAAGAGGAAGAGACGATTCATGATGATTGAAAGTATAAGGAAATTGGCGGAAATGTCAAGAAGGAAATTTTTTTCACACAGCAAAACACATTTTGGGATAAGTACGGCTTCATACCAACTTACCCAGTATTTCCGGCGGGACCAGTTTCTTCAGGTGAGGATATTGTTCAATCAAACGGGCAATGTCCGCCAGGTCTTTTTGCCGCTTACTGCCGCGCCGTTCTGGATCGGAGGCAGCCCAAATTTTCCCCTGCAATACGTCTTCCAAAGCGGCAACCGGCAGTTTTAGACCCAATACTTCCCGAATTTCGGCACGTTCGACAAAGGATGGATAACGTTCATCCATCCAAATCTGTACCCGCAGGGCGGAACCCGGCAGTGAAATGTCGAGGCTGTGCGGCAAACGGTGGACGACAAAATGGGCGCGGATGAGCCGCTCCAATTCATCCATCGAGTCAACAGCTACAACAATGTCCAAATCTAAACTGACCAAAGGTTCAGCATAAGCATTGACTGCCTGCCCGCCGATTACACAAAATCGAATGTGATGCTGGCGGAGAAATTCCAACACCTTTTCCAATAGATTTTCTTGATCCATCGTAACGGTTTTCCAAAACGTGGTCGCTTGCATAACTATTCTCTTCCAATGATTGTATCACTCACTGATGCCCGTTCGTAAAATTTAATCCACCCAAATCAATAATAAATCCCCACCCCTTTTGACAGAGGTGGGGCAGTGAGCCTGTTTGTGTTGTTATTATCCTTTGCGACGCCGACCTTCAGCGTCGGCAGCCTTGAGAGCCATAAAGACCGCTTGCGGGGTGATCTCACCCAGTTCATTGTAAATGGTCTCGCCGGGGGCGCAGGCTTTTTCGGCGGCGCGCATCAGGTCTTCGTCGCTGACCTCAGCCAGTCCAATCTCGGCAAGGGTGGTCGGAAGTCCAACAGCCTCGCAGAAGGTAAAGACTTCGTCAATCATATCCGGGCTTTTACCGGTCAGGAACAGGGAAGCCAGCGTGCCGATAGCCACCTTCTCGCCGTGGAAATAATGATGGGTAGGTTCTAAGGCGGTCAGGCCGTTGTGAATGGCATGAGCAGCCGCCAAACCACCCGATTCGAACCCCAAACCACTGAGTAAGGTGTTGGCCTCCACCACCTTTTCGAAAGCATCGGTTACCACGCCGGCGCGGTTGGCCGTCACCGCCTGAACCCCGTAATCCAGCAGCGTTTCGTAACAGAGGCGCGCCAGCGCGTAAGCCGTCATGGATCCGAGGCGGCCGGTCATATTCGGCGCACGCTTGATCCGGCATGACTCGGCTTCAAACCAGGTCGCCAGAGCATCGCCCATACCGCTGACCAGGAAGCGGGCCGGCGCTCCAACAATGATACGGGTATCTACCAGCACCACATTCGGATTGGCCGGCAGAAAGAGATAGCGTTTGAATTGTCCATCGGGTGTGTAAATCACCGAAAGCGCGCTGCACGGAGCATCGGTTGAGGCAATGGTCGGCGCAATCATCACCGGCAGTTTGAGAAAATACGCCACAGCCTTGGCGGTATCCAGCGTTTTGCCGCCGCCAATGCCAATTACCACTTCCGCCTCAAAGGTTTTCCCAACAACCTGCAAGCGCTCAATTTCTTCATCTGAGCATTCGCCGCCGAATTTTTCAACCTGAACGGCGACCTTCCCGTCGAAAACGGGGAGCAGTTCAGGAAGAATCTTCTCATAAACCAACGGATCGGCCAGGAGCAGCGCCTTTGAGCCAAATCGAACGCTTTCCTCGCCGAGATGCTTCAACGCATCGTAACCTTGCACATATCGTCCGGGAAAAATTGAAGTCGTAATCATCGTCAAAATCCTCCAAATCAGTAATTTGTGATAAATTTTACAAAATGAATTGTAGCATATTGTTCAAAATTTCACAAGCAGATCAAACAAACAAAACTCACCAATCAGGGGTGACCCCTGTCATGTCTTGAATGGAGTGACTGCGCGACCGGGACCGGCGCTCGCCACTAACCCTTACCTTCTTACCATTGGAAGATAGACCAGCGGCACCAGGGTCAGCCGATCAATACGCACAAAACTATCTCCCACCGGGTCGCAAGCCGGATCGAGGCGCAGACGAGTGATGATTCCGTTCCAGTTCGAATGCTGGCGCATGTTCAAAACCAGAAACTGATCACTGCCGTCCGCGGTAAAATTCAAATCCACTTTTCGTGATTCGTCAAAAGTCACATCTCCCAAGCGTTGAAAATGGAGCTGCCCACAGGAATGAGTAACCGAGGCCATCTTGATCGTGATGAAAGGATACTGGTGTGCCGGTATGGATAACCACGGCCCGTTGATAATCGGATCGGTTGCCGTGACCTTGAACACGACACCGAGCGGGTTATCCCCTTCTGGTTCTACTAAACTCTGCTGTACCGACCAGCCCTGCAAACCGTTCACAAAATCCCAGCTGGTTTTATTGCTCACCAGACCGATGCGGTCAATGCGTACAGCGTTATTGTTCGCCTGAGAGCAGGCCGGGTCAAGGCGCAGTTGTTCAATCACTCCCGACCAGCGAGGGTTCTGTCTCATATCCACCAGCACAAACTTTGTGGCTCCATCGGCAGTCAAGGGGAAGTATAAGGAGCGCTCCTCATGAAAGACTGCCTCCCCCGCTCTGCGAAAGAAAATCTGAGCGCAGTTATCGGTCTGAGAGGCCATTTCGATATACACAAACGGATAATCTGCGGCGTTGACCCGAAAATATGGACTGTGCATAAACGGGTCATCCCCCGTAACCGAAATCACCACTCCCGCAGGAGGCACACCCTGAACCGGATTTGCCAGATTTTGCACCAGACTCCAACCATTCAACCCGCTCGAAAAGTCCCACGCAGCAAAGTTGCCGGTCAGGGCTATATAATCCAGCCTGACCGCATTCGCCATTGCAGTAGCCGGCGCACAGGCCGGGTCAATTCGCAGGCGGACAATCGTCCCGTTCCAGTTCGGGTTTTGACGCATGTCAATCAGAAAGTGTAAATCGCCGCCATTGGGCGTCACCGTAAAGCTGACAGAACGCGAATCGGCAAAACCCGGATCGCCTGCCCGTTGAAAATAAATCTGCCCGCAGCTGTCGGTCTGGGAGGCCATCTTCACGTAAAGGTAGGGATAATCTTTGGCTAACACGCCAGCCATTTGAGGACCTTCGATAAAGGGGTCCTGGCCGGTAACGAAAAAGACGATCCCCTGAGCCCCAATTTCGCTGAACACTAATGATCCGTTTGCAGTCCACCCCTGTAAACCATAGCGAAAATCCCAGGCTGTTCGAAACTGAGGGGTTGAAAGAATCGAAGAAGGTTGCTGTGCAGCAGCCCGTGCAACCCGTAACGGAGTTAGCCCAATAACCGTCATCAAGGTGCTGACTATCGCAAGGCAAACGACAAGGTTAATGAAATTGCGTTTCTGATTCATTCGATACACTCCTGCTTTTACTCGTCTTTCTAAATGGGGCACAGTAAAATTTATCAACACGATCTCAACAATTCTGTCTTGAATCTTTTATAAAGGGATTACACCTCCTCGTGAAAACGCTTAAGGGGGAATTCATTACCATAAGGCATGAAATCCCGATAGGGATGGAAATTTGAAACATACCCCATTTTAAGGGGTTTATTTGTCCATTTTCAACAGGTTTGTTTAAAGTTTAACCAAAGTTTAAACTTTGAGCAGAATGTTCAACTACTGGCGCCGTCTTACCCCCCTCACTCCGCCTTTTTGTTGAAAATCTCGTGATAATCGCGGTCCAGTTCGGGGTCAACCTCGGCGTAGCGCTGGGTGGTGATAATGCTGCGGTGACGCGCCAGCCGGCGTGCCTTTTCCATGTTATTGGTCGCCAGCAGGACGATGGTCACAAAATAATGGCGGAAAGCGTGCGGATGGATGCTTTGGGCAGCTTCACTGCCCAGCGCCTCAGCCGCCCGCCCGCGCACAATATCCCAGGCCGTGGAAGGGTCCAGCGCGGAAGGCTGCACTGAACGGGCACGGCGGTCATGGCGCACGAACAGCGGGCTGCGCTGTTCCAGCGCCGCCGGCCGCCCGCGGCGGGGCGCGGCATCATGTTCCGCCGCCGGCTGCCGTTCGTTCAGGTAGTCCTGCAGGGCGTTCAGCACGCGCTCTGAAACGCGCACCCAGTCCTCCTGATCGCCCTTGCCCACCACCCGCAGGCGCGCTTCCAGAAAGTCCACATCGCCAATCCGCAGCTGACAGGCTTCCGAAACCCGCAGGCCGGTATCCGCCAGCAGCAAAATGAAAGCCCGGTCGCGCAGGTTGCGCAACCGCACGCGGCGGCGTTCGGCGCGCCGCGCGGCCGGTTTCAAAGTCTTCTGCCCCGCACCGGGCGGTTCGTCCTCCTCCGGCAGCGGGGCGTGAATCAGGTTCTGGGCGTACTCGATCAGCCGTTCGATGTCCTCGCGCGGGAACTGCGGGCGTCGGCGGCCGGCTTTGCGGGCGCGTTCGGCAATCAGCTGCTCGATGCGCGGCAGGTGCGGGCTGGCAATGCGCTCGGCGAGCAGAAATTTATACAGCCCCTTGACCGCCGAAAGGTACAGGTTCTGGCTGGCCGGGCTGAGGTTTTGCAGGTCTTCGATGAAAACCGCCACCCAGCCTTCGTCCAGTTGATCGGCGGGGGTCTGGTCGGGGTCGAGGGATTGACGGCTGCCGTCCGGCAGGCGCCGGCCGCTGCGCAGGCTCTGGCAAAAGGCGTTCAGCCCGTTGCGGTAGGATTTAATGGTGCGCGGGCTGGCGCGTTTAACCGTCAGGTAACGCTGGATGGCTTCGCTGATCGTGAGCATGCTTCTAGTATATCCGAATTCAGCCCGCAGCGGAAACCTGCGCTTCAACCTCCTCCACAGCCGCCCGCAGGATTTGGGCAAATTGCCCAGCCGCGCCCGGCCGGTCGGCGGCATTCCTCACCGCATCAATCAGCGCCGAGCCAATGATGACCCCATCGGCGTTTCTGGCAACCAGCCGCGCCTGCTGCGGCGTGGCAATCCCAAACCCGACCGCCAGCGGCGTCTGCGTCAGCGAACGAGTGCGGCGGATCAAATCCTCCAATCCCTCCGGAAGGCGTTGGCGCGCGCCGGTCACGCCGGTTAACGAAACAAGGTAAAGGAATCCGCGCGTGCGGGCGGCAATGATGCCGGCGCGCTGCGGCGGCGTAGCGGGCGAAAGCAGGTAAATGAGCGCCATGCCATGCGCCTCGCAGCAGGATTCAAAAAACGCGCCCTCTTCCGGCGGCAAATCGGGCAGTATCACCCCATCCGCACCGGCAGCAGCAGCATCCTTGACCCAGCGCTCCGGCCCGTAAGCGAGGATGGGGTTGAGGTAGCCCATCAACACCAGCGGCTGAGCCACCCCGCGCTGGCGCAGCTCAGCAACCAGATTCAGGCAGCCCGTGGTGGTCATTCCGCCGGCTAACGCTGTTTGGGTGGCGTATTGAATGGTCGGGCCGTCCGCCAGCGGGTCGGAAAAGGGCATCCCGATTTCGAGGAGATCGGCCCCGTTTTCTGCCAGCTTTTGCAGTACCGCCAGAGAGGTTGGGACATCTGGGTAGCCGGCCGGGTAGTAAAAAATCAACGCCGAGCGGTTTTGACGGCGTGCCTCGCCGAATGCCTGCTGAATGTGAGCAATCCCGTTCATTCCAGCTCTCCTTTCAGCGCCGTGATGACCGTTTCAAGGTCTTTGTCTCCCCGCCCGGAGAGGTTGACCAGCATCCGGTGTTGGGGGGGCAACTGCGGCGCGAGGCGGATGGCTTCCGCCAGCGCGTGCGAGGATTCGAGCGCGGGTAAAATGCCCTCGGTTCGCGCCAGACGTTGAAAGGCGCGCAGCGCGTCGGTATCCTCTACGCTGGTGTAGCGCGCCCGCCCGCTCTCATACAGCCAGGCGTGTTCGGGGCCTACCGCCGGGTAATCCAGGCCGGCGGAGATGGAATGGGTGGGAAAGACCTGTCCGTCTTCATCCTGCAGCAGATAGGTAAAGGTGCCGTGCAGCACACCCGGGCGGCCCAAATGCGGGTCGCCAAAGCGCGAGGCATGTTGACGGCTGGCAATGCCCTTACCGCCGGCTTCCACACCGATCAGCGCCACGGTCGGGTCGTCAAGGAAGGCTGAAAACAGCCCAATGGCGTTGGAACCTCCGCCAACGCAGGCAATACAGGTATCCGGCAGGCAGCCGGCCTGCTCCATCATTTGCTGCCGGGCTTCGCGTCCGATGACCGACTGAAAATCGCGCACCATCATCGGGTAGGGGTGCGGTCCCAGCGCCGAACCGAGCAGGTAATGGGTGGTCTGGACATGGGTTACCCAGTCGCGGATCGCCTCGTTGACGGCGTCTTTGAGGGTGCGGCTGCCGCTTTCCACCGGGCGCACCTGCGCGCCCAGCAGTTTCATGCGCTGAACATTGGGCTGCTGGCGCGCCATATCCAGGCTGCCCATATAGACCACACACTCCAGATCGAGCAGCGCGGCGGCGGTGGCAGCCGCCACCCCGTGCTGACCGGCGCCGGTTTCGGCTACCAGCCGGCGCTTGCCCATCCGCTTTGCCAGCAGCGCCTGCCC
>Ga0308395_1000226_pt1 | contig 49036 bp, 47 predicted proteins | sample Hotspr20SampleP4_FD_202097 | JGI IMG/M metagenome (GOLD analysis project Ga0308395, IMG submission 202097) | Hot spring phototrophic mat microbial communities from Mushroom Spring, Yellowstone National Park, Wyoming, United States - 20050930_P4 ... | reverse complement strand
ATATTTTCGTCTTTCGTTGATCGTCATTGGCTCTGTTTCGACCATGATTAGCTCCAGTAACTTTTTCTTTTGAGCTAACCATCTTACTACGGTAACATTTTAGTTGAGCTAATGCGTTTTCCTTGACTGATCACCAACATACGGCTAAAATAATCCCTCGGTTGTCTAACACAATATTCTAATTTATAGAGCGAGGGTAACCTGATAAAGGTGAGAGGCGCTCGAGGATGGAAATAAAAAATGGAAAAGCTCGTAATTCAAGCAACCCGTCGATCGGTGACCGGCAAAAAAGTCGGAGCACTCCGAAGAGATGGCAAGTTACCCGGCATTCTCTACGGCTATCAAATCGATTCCACTCCAATTCTTATGGAGTTACGTGAAGCCAACCGGGTACTCGCCCATGCTTCTTCTTCTCAATTGATTACTATCAATTTGGATGGAAAAGAATTTGCCACTCTGGTTCGCGAAAAGCAACGTGATTTTATCAAAGGCACCTTGCTGCATGTGGATTTCCAGGTCGTTTCGTTGACTGAAAAAATCCGAACAAGTGTAGGCATTGAACTTAGTGGAACCTCTCCTGCCGTAAAAGATTTCAATGGTGTCATCGTACAGGAATTGGATGAAGTTGAGGTTGAAGCTCTTCCGCAGGACTTGCCGGATAAGTTTGTTGTGGATATATCCGGTTTGGCAAAAATTGGCGACGCCGTTTTTGTGCGGGATTTGAATGTACCCAGCAGTATTGAAATTCTAAACGAGCCCGATGAGGTTGTCGTCATTGTTACCGGCGCTGCGCCAGAAATCAGCGAAGAGGAAGTATCTGAAGAAATTTCCGAGCCAGAAGTAATTGAACGGGGCAAGAAGGAAGAAGAGGAAATCGAAGACTGACACTTCTTTTTGTCGGGAATTGGAGCAGCACAAATCCATTTTTGTGCTGCTCTTTTATTAAACCGCTTAAATTACGGCACAATCCTTGCACCTTCACAATCATCATAAATCATATATATTTTAGGTTTTCACAAATGTCTCATCAAAGCCCGTACCCAACCCTAATTGATCTGCTCCTAAAAGTAAGTGATGATGCTGTTTTGATCTTTTCGCCATCCAACAAAAAACTCATTGGCTTTAATCACAAAGTAGTTGATCTGTTTTCTGGAGAATCGGTTGACGAAAACCTCCTCGAGCGATTGTTTTTCTTTGCTCCTTCTAGTCGTGATGTGATTACTTCTCGGAGCGGCAGCATTATCCGATCGAGAAATTTCAAAATCGGCAAACAATACTGCCACCTTGAAATGCGACTAAAAAATATTGAAGATAAAAATCTTGGTACGGTAACGATTGCAATCATAAAAGATCTAACCCAGCAGTTTAAGTGGCAAAAAATGCAGGAGGCGCTCGTCAAGATTTCCGAAAGTGTTGCGTCCAGCAAAGACCTATCGGAATTGTTAGTGGAATTCCATCAGATCATCAATCAAATTATGCCTGCCAGCAACTTTTATGTAGCGTTCTATAATCCTGATCAAAACCAGATTTCTTTCCCCTACTATGTCGATGAATTTGATACCCGTCCTCCACCCCAGCCGCTTGGCAGAGGATTGACTGATTATGTAATTCGTCGAAAAACACCGCTTCTGGTGACTCCAGAAATTTTCGAACCACTCGTCAAAACCGGTGAAGTAGAATCAATTGGCGCGCCTTCAATAGACTGGTTAGGGGTACCTCTCCTTGCCCGGCAAGTAATTATTGGAGCAATGGCAGTACAAAGTTATCAGCATGATGTCCGCTACACTCAGGAAGACCTGCAATTTCTGACCTTCGTTGCTCCACATCTTGCCAATGCTATTCTGATTAAGCAATCAGAAACGGAACAGCGAAAGCAACACGAACTAGTCAAAAGTATTTTTGAATATTCACCGAATGCAATTGTGTTGACCGATCTGAACGGGAATTTCATTGATTGTAATGCGGCTTCAATCTCCTTGCTGGGAGTTCAGTCCAAGGATGAAATCATCGGAAAAAATGCCCTGGAATTTATCGTCCCGGATGATCAGAAACGCGCTATTCGATACTTCGATGAAATCATTGCTTCTGCTAATTCATTGGAAGATGAATTCACGGCAATGACTCCGCATGGAAGGAAATATATTTTGAAAATTTCAGCTTCGCTAATTAAGATTGATTTTGAAAATTTCAGCTTCGCTAATTAAGAATGAAAATCAGCAGCCTCAATATATTGTTGGTATTTTCAACGATGTAACCCAACAACGAACCTCGGAAACTGCCTTGAAAATAAGTGAAGAAAGATACAAACTGGCCTCCGAAGGAGCGAATGATGGTATCTGGGATTGGGACTTGCTCGCCAATCGCATTTATTACTCGCCCCGCTGGAAAAAATTACTCGGTTTTTCTCCCGAGGAAATCTCTGACTCGCCCGAAGAGTGGTTTACCCGGGTTCATCAGGATGACCTCCCCAATTTAAAATCGAATTTAGAAGCTCATTTGTCTGGTTTGATTCCCCACTTTGAGTGCGAACATCGCATTCGTCACAGCGATGGCGAATTCCGGTGGGTTTTAGCACGCGGAATGGCGGTTAAAGGCGAATTCGGAAATCCACACCGCATTGCCGGCTCTTTGACTGACATCACCCGTCAAAAGGTCAACGAGGATCAACTGGTTCATCAAGCACTTTACGACAGACTGACCGGATTGCCGAACCGCATCCTTTTCATCGAAAGGCTTGACCAGGCAATTAAGCGTTCAAAACGACATGAACAACCCACCTTTGCCATTCTGTTATTGGATTTGGATCGGTTCAAAATCGTAAATGACAGTCTGGGGCATCGGATAGGCGATCAGATGATTGTTGAAATAGCCCAGAGATTGGATAATTGTCTTCGGGCTGAAGATACCATTGCTCGTCTGGGCGGAGATGAGTTTGCTATCTTGCTCAGCGACCTCCACGATCCCTACGAAATCATTCAAATCATCAACCGCATTCAAAGAGAAGTCAATCGCCCGGTACTTGTTGAAGGAAATAAAGTGTTCACCACATGCAGCATTGGGGTTGCCATGGCTAATCCCGAAACAGAATCCCCCGAAGCCATGATGCGGGATGCCGATACGGCCATGTACGAAGCAAAAGCCCAGGGTGGGGATGCGTATATGATTTTTGACAAAATAATGCATGCAAAGGCTGTCTCTTTGTTGAATTTGGAAACCAATTTACGGCAGGCACTTTCCAAAGGTGAACTGGTTGTCTATTATCAGCCCATTGTAGATGCGTTCACACAAAGGGTAGTTTATATTGAAGCCTTACTCCGTTGGAATCACCCCCAACATGGTATAGTTCTACCCAATCAGTTTATCGACCTCGCCGAGGATACCGGTTTAATCCTGCCAATTGGAGAATGGGTTTTGCGGGAGGCATGTACCCAGCTCAAAAAATGGCAAGCTGCTGGAATGAGAAACCTGAAAGTCTCGGTAAATTTTTCGGCTCGTCAATTTCAGCAGACCGATCTACCATCCATGGTTCGAGATGCCCTTCTTCAAACTCAACTTGATCCCGCCTCATTGGTCATTGAAATTACCGAAAGTCGAAATTTTTCTCAATTCGAGAAATTTGAAACGATGTTATGGGAGCTGCGTGGATTGGGTGTAAAAATTTCGATTGATGATTTTGGAACCGGTTATTCTTCCTTGAGCACAATTCAACGCTTGCCCGTTCACACCATCAAGATTGGCCAGAATTTCATCTCTCAAATTGGAATTCATAAAGAAAATGACCTGATCATCCAATCCATGATCGAAATGGCACATCGTCTCGGTTTGAGTGTCATCGCAGAAGGTGTTGAAACCGAACAACAGTTGAGTATCTTAAGAAAGTTTCACTGCGACATGATTCAAGGCTTCCATTTCAGCAAGCCCGTAAAGGCTAATGAGCTTGAGTTTTTCCTGAAACCATCCGATTCTTAGGTTTGGTTGGGGATCAAGCCAAGTTTTTCCAGTAAATCTAACAGGATGCGAGCGGAAATCCCCCATAATTGCTCGCCATCATAGGGTCTGTAAAATACAACACCCTGACGAATACCAAAAGGTGAAAGCCAGTCACGAATGTGATAATTTTCTTTGCGGATAAGCCAGTCTAATGGGATCGTAAAAACCCTGCTAACTTCTTGAGGATTTATTTGAAGAACAAAAGGCCATTCGATCTGTGCAACGACAGGAAAAATGATGTAACCGGTTACCGATTCGTGGGGATGCATTGCACCCAAAACATGGACATACTCTGGTTTCAAACCGATTTCTTCATATGCTTCTCGCAAAGCAGTCGTAATTGGGCTCTCATCGGAAGGCTCAATTGCTCCGCCAGGGAACGAAACCTGCCCTTTATGATCATTAACTGATTCGGACCTGCGGGTAAACAGCACGCTCCATTTATTTTGGTCCAGGATCAAAGGCACTAAGACTGCCGCCTGTTTTCCCTTACCAGTGGGATTTATTTTTGGAAGTTCCGCCCTGTAGTTTAGCAAACTTTTAATTTTTTCGGCTGTTAATGAAATTTCCATTTGGGCCAAATCACCAACAAATCAGTCTTCGCTATCATTTTCCAATTCGTCAGTTTCTTCCAGTTCATTAATTTGCTCGTCACCATTTTCAATCAGAACCGGACGGGCAAAAATTAAAAATCCGGTGTGAGCAACCATTCGGTCAACCGGTCGAAGGCGGTCCGGTTCAGGTTTGTAATAACGCAACAACACTTCACAAACATCCACAAACGCAAAATCAAATTGTCTCAATGCCAGTAATAATTTTGATACCTGATTGGCTGTTGGCAGAATACAACCGAAAAAACCGCCCATCTTCAGTGCTTTTCGGGCATGATGAATGTAATTATAGGGGTTGGGCAAATCAAGAAATAGTGCATCCACCCCCTCCTCATCAAATCCTTGCTCCTGAGTCAGTTCTCTTAACTTAAAGTCAACCCGTTCTTCAAGCCCCAGGCGACTGATGTTCTTTCGTGCCAGTTTTTGCATTTCTTCCCTGGCTTCATAGGTAATCACTTTTCCCCGACTGCCAACCGCAAATGCTATTGCTGAAGTCAACGATCCCGAACCCGTACCAGCCTCAAGAACAACCTGTCCTTCTCCAATACCCATTTGAACAAGAATAAAACCAATATCTTTTGGATAAAGGATTTGTGTATTTCGAGGTAATTCTTTAAGCAAGTCTCCCAGTGCAGGCTGCAATACATAAAAGGGATTTCCCATGTGACTTCTGATTCGGCTGCCCCATGGTTTACCGATGATGTCATCAAATTTAACAACCCCTCGATGAGTCTGCAACTCACCGCCTTGTTTTACTCTTACAATGAAACTCTTATGGCGAAGCCCAACCAATTGGGCTAGATCTCCATCGTTGACGGTTGTACCGTGTAAATTCCAGCTCAAAGTGCCCTCACAATTTTTTCCCGGCCTTACGTTCTGGCTCAACCTGCACCAGGCTTAACCAATATCCGATACCCATAACGATGATACTTCCAATGGTTGCTGTCCCAAGATTCAATTGCCCTACCTTTATAAATTCCCATCCAATCAGATTCCCCAGCCAATGACCGCCCCAAAAACCAGTCCAGGCAAAAACAAGATAAAGCCCAAAGCGCATGAAACTCCCACCTCGCCAGAGGTGAAACGCCGCCCCATATAAAGTTGCGATAACCATCCCAAATAAAACAGATTGAAGAATCATGAGAATGTCTCCTCTCCGTTCAAAACCGGAATCGCCTTGCGAATCATCCCTCCGCCAATAACTTCCTCGCCATGGTACAATACCGCTCGCTGTCCGGGAGTTACATCTCGCAGGAATTGCTCAAATTGAACCCTTATGGTATGGGTATCTATCACCTCTATAGAAGAAGGAACCAGGCGTGCCTTATAGCGAATCTTGACATCTGCTTGAAATTGGGAAGCGGGTGGTGTTCCTGCTATCCAGTTTACACCATCAGCAATTAAACCGCCAAAGCGCAATTCCGATTCTTCACCCACGATCAAAACATTTTCTTCGACATTTTTACCGACAACATAGAAGGGACGAGGAGCCTGCATCCCTAAGCCCTTCCGCTGACCGATTGTGTAAAACCCTAATCCCTGATGCTCTCCCACCACCCGGCCATCGGTCGTTATTACCTTTCCCGGACGAATAACATCAGGCGCGTGCTTTCGAAGAAAATCCCGATAATCTTGACCGGCAAGGAAACACAGATCCTGACTGTCTTGCCTTTCTGCAACAGGCAAACCAAACTCTCTGGCCATTTGACGTACTTGCGGCTTCGTGAACTCCCCTACAGGCAATAGGGTATGCTGTAATTGATCCTGACCTAAAACACTCAATACATAGGACTGATCCTTATTCTCATCCAGACCTTTAAGAAGTTTCACAAGCCCATTATTGGCTACACGAAGTCTGGCATAATGTCCGGTAGCCATCTTCTCAGCACCCATTGCCTGGGCATGTTTCAACAAATAATCCCAGCGGATGAACCGGTTACAAAGGAGACACGGATTTGGAGTAATACCCGTCCGATACCCCTCAAAAAAATGCTCTACAACTACCTGTCTGAAAATTTCTTGGGCATTTACCGCGTAAAAAGGGATTTTTAACTGCGCTGCAACACGCCGGGCCTGTGCCATTGCATCGGGTATACAACAGCGATTGCTCTCCTCTTTGCCCGGCTCGCTCCACAACCTTAACATTACCCCAAATACCTGAAAGCCCTGCTCCACGAGTAAAGCTGCCGCAACCGAACTATCTACTCCGCCGCTCATCGCTACCGCAACTGTCGCACCCTTCATCTTCAACGCTTCCCAATTCCTTCATTCAACTTTCTAAAGTTTTGAATTACCACCGGTAAGGAGTTGACAAAGTTTTCGACCTCATCAGGAGTTGTATATTTTCCCACCGTAACCCGCAAAGAACCCAGCGCTAATTGTGAAGAAATGCCAATCGCCAACAACACATGCGAGGGTTTGGGATCACCAGTCTTACAGGCAGAGCCGGATGAGCATGCAAAACCAGCAGCATCAAGGTGAATCAGCAATTGGTTGCCATCCACCCCTTCGAAAACAAAACTGGCGTGATTGCTCAACCGATCAACAGGATGCCCAGTTAAATACGCCCCTTTAATAAATTCTTGCACCGAGACAATAATCTTATCCCGCAATTGCATCAGGAAGGGTTGCATATTTTGCAATTCCATTTGAGCCAGCTCAAAGGCCTTTGCCATTCCGACAATGTAGGGAACATTCTGTGTGCCTGCGCGCAATCCAAATTCCTGCCCACCGCCGGTTTGTATTGGCAGGATAGATGTGCCTTTCCGAATAAATAAAGCCCCCACTCCTTTTGGCCCATAAAACTTGTGCGCCCCGAAGGATGCCAGATCGCACCAGTTACCGAGTCCTTTCATTGAAAGGTGAGCTGCTGCCTGTACGGCATCTGTATGAAATGGTATTTCGTTTGCCCTGCAAATCTGCCCCAATTCCTCTACCGGGTTGATGCTGCCAATTTCATTGTTTCCATAAATTACCGATACGATAGCCACATCCCGGTCTATCTTTCTACGCAAGTCATCAGGATCAACTATCCCATAAGAATCCACTTTCAAATATTCCAAGCGAAAACCAAAATGATCGGCTAATTGCTCAGCAGTATGACTAACCGCATGATGTTCAACCGGTGAAATGAGGATGCGGTCAGCCCTGGTTTTAGATTTTCGAGCCAGTGCCACACCCCGCAAAGCCAGGTTATCACTTTCTGTGCCACATCCGGTAAATACTATTTCACTGGAATGAACACCCATCTGTTGAGCAATGATTTCCCGGGCATCCTCAAGCGCTGCCTCTGCTTCCTGGCCATACAAATGAATTGAGGAGGGATTGCCAAATTGACCGCTGAAATAGGGAAGCATCGCTTCAAGCACCCGTTCATCAACCGGTGTTGTGGCGGCGTAATCCATGTAAATCTTTTTCATTGATGGTTTCATCAATCACATCCTAATTCAGACAATCCGTGTAGATTATAGCACGCTTATTCTTAGACATTCATTTTGTGTCTGATTAATCACCTGTTATAATTGAGGAAGATTGTTATTATTCTCACATGCTTGATTCGGGAGGAGAACTTCATGCCGCAAAAAATCAAGTTCGGAACCGATGGTTGGAGAGGTTTTATTGCCGAAGATTATACCTTTGCGAACGTGCGTCGCTGCGCACAAGGATTTGCCCGTTACTTAATCGAAAAGGGCAAGCAAGGGCAATGGGTCGTAATCGGTCATGACAAACGGTTTTTATCAGAGAACTTTGCTCTCGCAGCTGCAGAAGTGCTTTGCGGAAATGGTCTAAAGGTTTATCTGACGCAATCAGCCACTCCGACACCAGTGATTGCTTTTTCGGTTGTTAATAAAGGGGCTGCAGGAGCAATTAACATCACCGCCTCTCACAACCCGCCTACAGACAACGGATTCAAGGTCAGAGACCAAAACGGCGGTGCAATTGATCCTGAAGGCCTCAAACAAATTGAGGCACTTATTCCAGATTCGGAAGCAGAAGTAAAGCATCTTTCTGCCGAAGAGGCCGAAAAGAAAGGTCAACTCCTGCGCTTTGATCCTGCCCCAAATTACATCAAGCATCTGCAATCCTTAATTGATCTACAGCCCATTCGCGATGCCGGCTTGAAAATTCTCGTTGACCCCATGTGGGGAAATGGCGCAGGTTGGTTCACTCACCTCCTAAGCGGCGGTAAGACTCAGGTAATCGAAATTCACAACCAGCGCAATCCCATTTTCCCGGAAATGACCCGCCCGGAACCAATCCCGCCGAACATTGACGCTGGATTGAATGAAACAGTCAAACAATCTGCCGATGTCTTGATTATTACCGATGGCGATGCAGACCGGGTTGGGGTTGGTGATGAAAAAGGTCATTTCATCAATCAGTTGCAGGTTTATGCGCTCCTCGCCTTGTACTTATTGGAGGTTCGCGGAGAGCGCGGACCAATCGTCAAAACACTTTCGACCACCAGCATGCTCGAAAAGCTGGGGAAGATTTACGATATTCCCGTATATGAGACCGGTGTTGGGTTCAAGTATGTTGCCCCCAAATTTCTTGAAACCAATGCCTTAATTGGGGGTGAAGAGTCGGGCGGTTATGCCTTTCGCGGTAATGTCCCCGAAAGAGACGGCATCCTTGCCGGTTTGTACATTTTAGACATGATGGTACGCTTGAATAAAAAACCATCTGAATTAATTGACATGCTCTTCTCCAAAGTGGGTGCACACTACTATGACCGGGTTGACTCACGTTTTACTGGCGACCGATCCGAAAAGGAAAAAATGATTCTCGAGGCCAAACCTCAAACCATTGGAGGCCTGAAGGTCACAGGCTTAAACACAATGGATGGCTTTAAGTTTATGTTGGAGGATGGCGGCTGGTTATTAATTCGTTTTTCCGGAACAGAACCCATTATCCGTGTTTATTGCGAGACCACTCATCAAGATCGTGTAAAACCGATTTTGGAAGATGGACTCAAGCTGGTTGGATTGCGAAATTGATTGCCTACCAAGATACTCATTGTCATCTGAACCTTAACCAATTCGAAAATGACCTGGAGCAGGTCATCTACCGCGCTCAACAGGAAGGCGTTGATCGAATTCTGGTTCCGGGAATTGATTTAGAAACCAGTCGGAAGGCAGTTGAAATCAGCGAGAAATATGAATTCGTGTACGCGGCAGTAGGTGTTCACCCTAACAGTGCCTCCACCTGGCAAAGCAACAGTATCGAAAATTTGAAGGAACTTATCGGCCACCCAAAGGTGGTTGCAATTGGAGAAATTGGTTTGGATTACTATCGGAATTACGTAGAACCGGCACTTCAAAAGGAAATTTTGGCGGCTCAAATGGCGCTGGCTGCCGAAAGTTCAAAACCGTTGGTGATTCATAACCGAAATGCTCTGCCCGATTTAATGCCGCTTCTCGAAGAATGGGTAAAGTCCTTACAGAGAGCGGGCAATAAACTGGCAAACAAGCCGGGAGTCCTTCACTCTTATGAGGGCGACGTAGTTGCTGCCAATCAAGCGATTCAGTTGGGATTTTATATCGGGGTTGCCGGTCCGGTCACTTTTAACAATGCAAAAGAGCGCCAGAAAATCACGCGGGAAATTCCTTCCCAGGCAATGATCGCAGAAACCGACTCTCCATTTTTCGCTCCGCACCCTCATCGAGGTCAACGAAATGAACCGGCATGGGTCAGTCTGGTTGTTCAAAAAATCGCAAAACTTAAAGCACTTTCATTGGAAGAAATTGCAATCACGCTAACAAATAACGGTAATCAATTATTTGGATGGAGATCGTCCGATTGAGCACTACAACATCCTTTTTCATACCCGTACAGGAGGAAATTCATCAAGTTGAGAACTTGATGCAATTTCAAGCAGAAGGTCACCACGTTGACTTACAGGCAGCCCTCAAACACTTGCTGGCATCCGGAGGAAAACGTATTCGGCCAACAGTAACTTTATTGGTGGGCAGAATGCTTGGAGCACCTCAGGAAAAATTAATTACACTGGCTGCAGCCATCGAATTACTGCATACAGCCACCCTCGTCCATGACGACTTGATTGACGGTGCATTGCTCCGGCGTGGGATTCCGACCCTTAATTCTCAGTGGTCACCCGGCGCAACTGTACTGACTGGAGATTTTCTCTTCGCCAGGGCTGCAAAACTAGCTGCCGATACCGAATCGATACCGGTAATGAGTCTGTTCTCCAATACGCTAAGCGTCATTGTTAACGGAGAAATTTCCCAATTGTTCTCCAGCCGTTGTCAGGCTGACCGGGAAGGCTACTATCAGCGCATATACGCCAAAACCGCTTCCTTATTTGAAACTTCGGCCACTTGTGCCGCGCTGATCAGTCCGGTTTCGGCAGATACGGTTCAAACCATCCGCTCGTATGGGTTCAACATCGGTATGGCATTCCAGATCATGGATGATGTTCTGGACTTTATCAGTGATCCTTCCAAATTAGGAAAACCCGTTGGCAGCGACTTACGACAGGGATTGATTACCCTGCCAACTCTGTACTATATAGAAGAACATCAAGAAGATGAACTGGTTCAACAAATTCTGGAAGGGAATTGCCCACATTACGAAGAGGATATCAAAAGACTGGTTGAGCGCATCCGCAACAGCCATGCTATTGAGCAATCCATTCTAGAAGCGGAACGTTATGGTCAAGAAGCATTTCACTGCTTGCAAAAACTCCCGCATTGTACTGAAAGAACCCATCTCGAAGAACTGACCCTTTACATCACCCGGCGGGAAGTATAACCCGAGAATGAAAAAAGCCACCTAAAACTAGAGGTGGCTTGTGCGCTGGGTGGGAGTTGAACCCACACGCCTTTCGGCACATGGCCCTCAACCATGCCTGTCTGCCAATTCCAGCACCAGCGCAATCGGCTTCGATATTATAATCTGCTCTGGTGGTATGTCAAGAAATCCGCCAATAAACACCCAACCCAACGGAGGAAGCTATGACCATAATTTTGGATGCAATGGGCTCAGATCAATTCCCACATCCGGAAATTCAGGCGGCTGTCATTGCAGCTCGAGAATTTTCAGAAGAAATTATTCTGGTTGGAGATGAAAATTTAATCACACCCAGATTGAAGGAGCTGAATGCGGGAAATCTTCCTATCCGAGTCGAACATGCCCCCGATCTAGTGGAAATGGGGGAAAAACCAGTTGAAGCTGCCAAACGTAAACCTCGAAACTCGATGGCAGTTGGGCTTAACCTTGTCAAAGAAGGTCAAGGAGATGCATTTGTCACTGCCGGCAACACTGGAGCAGCAATGTTCAACGCGTTGCGCACACTTGGCAGAATCAAAGGTGTGGCACGCCCGGCACTGACCGCCTTATTTCCTGTAAAAGGTGGGCATTGTGTAGTATTGGATATTGGCGCCAACGCGGATTGCCGTCCCGAGTTTCTGCTTCAGTTTGCAGTCATGGGCAGCATTTACGCAGAAAAGGTACTCAAGAAACAGAATCCGCGAGTTGGGTTGTTATCCAACGGAGAAGAAGCAGGCAAGGGTAATCAATTGATCAAAGACACCTATCCAATTTTGGAAAAATCCGGTCTCAACTTCATTGGTAATGTCGAGGGCAAGGAACTTTTTGGTGGTGGTGCCGATGTAGTTGTTACGGACGGATTCACAGGCAACATCCTCCTAAAATCTAGCGAGGCCGTTGCCAAATTACTCACGGATACTTTGAAAGAAGAATTGATTTCCTCTCCAATAACCAAAATCGGTGCTTTGTTAGCCAAACCCGCCTTCCAAAAACTAAAAGCCATGATGGATCCGTCCGAAGTTGGCGCTGCCCCACTGCTAGGCATTGATGGACTGGTTTTTGTGGGTCATGGACGCTCCGACAGCCGCGCCATGTACAGCGCCATTCGAATTGCTCAACAGGCTGTCCAATCAGATCTGTTATCTGCTTTACGTTCCGCAATCCAGGAACGCCTTGAAATGGTCGAAAATATTTCCAGAAATACTTTGAACCAATCCTGAATCGAGGTTAATCCATGAAGATAGTTTCCAACACCAAGTTGATTAAACGCAACAAAAAAATTGGACAGTTTTTGACCATAGGAGCCCTATTGGTACTTGCCATCGGCTTGTATTTTTCTTTCACCCAACCCGAACAAATTACCATAACGTTTGGGGCTCTTTTATTCGGCTTTCTGATGACCCAAATCGGAATCTACTTTGGCAATCGGTGGGGAAGATCCCCGCGTCCGGATGAATTACTCACCTCTGGATTAAAAGGACTTGAAGACAAGTACACCCTCTATCATTATGTCACCGACATTCCGCACGCACTCATCGGCCCGGCCGGTATAATTGCGCTGATTCCTGTTTCGGTTGGTGGAACAATTATTTACGATGAAAGTAAAAACCGCTTTCGTCAAAAAGGTGGCAACCTTTACCTGAAAATTTTCGGTCAGGAAGGATTGGGAAGACCCGAGGTGGATGCTCAATACACCACCAGCGATTTAGCCAAATTCCTCAAGAAAAAATTTCCCGAGTTGGAAATTCCAGAAATTCAACCCATCCTGGTTTTCACCAACCCCAAAGCCAAATTAGAAACCAGCGATTCTCCAATTCCCGCCCTGTCATTAGAAAAGCTCAAAGATTTCATTCGTAAAAAAGGGAAGGAAAAGCCGGTTGTACTTTCTCTTATCCAGCAAATTCAAAAAGGTTTACCAGAGGAGGATCTGGACTGAGTCTGCTTTTTTTCTCTCGTAAATTTGTATTTCGGAGATCCCTCTTTTTGGGGGATTTCTCGTTTTTGTTGAATGGTTCCAGTAAGTTCTCTCACCTCAGCCGGGCTGAGATATCGCAATTCGCCCGGTTTGAGATTTCCCAACTTCAGGTTGCCAATCCGAACCCTGAGAATCCGATTCACAGGCAAACCGATGGTTTTCCCGATTTCACGAATCTGTCTCTTTTTACCTTCACGCATGATTACGCGCAGCCAGACCCCTTTTCCTGCTTCCCCTTCAACAGTAACCTGCGCGGGAGCGGTACGGCTTCCATCCGGGAGAACAACCCCTCGTCGCCAGATTTCCAGCTGCTCTTCATCGGGTTTGGTGAAAAGCAAAACCCGGTATTCTTTTTCATGTCCGTATCGGGGATGAGTAAGCCGATTGGCCAATTCACCATCATTGGTTAAGAGAATCAATCCCTCGCTGTCGTAATCCAGTCTCCCCACCACAAATAAATGTTCCGGCAAAGGAACAAGGTCAAACACCGTCTTTCTTTCGGTACCCTTCACATCATCCGAGAGCACTCCGCGCGGTTTGTGCAGGGCAATGTAAATTTTCTTTGCACTTGGTTTTGGAATTGGTTGTCCATCTACAGTAATTTCATCTTTTTCAACATCTGCTTTTGCACCAAGCGAAATCAATTCTCCATTGACCTTTACTCTACCATCGGCAATTAATACCTCACAGGCTCTCCTTGATCCGAAACCTGCTCTGGATAAAATTTTTTGCACTCTTTCTTCCGCCATTGATTAATCCTTCAACAATCTTTGTTCTTCTGGACTGACACCTTCTTGCTCAAGCAGCTCGAAGGGAGGTAAATCATCTAATGAATTCAAACCAAAGTGCTGCAAAAAATCCATCGTCGTGCCGTAAAGAATCGGGCGTCCTGGACCTTCTGCCCGGCCAATTTCTTGGACCAGCCCTTTTGAAAGCAGACTTTTCAACACACCATCGCTGTTCACCCCTCGCACTGCATCGATTCCCGGACGTGTAATTGGCTGACGGTAGGCAATGATCGCCAGGGTTTCTAAGGCCGCCCTGCTAAGGCGACTGGTTGCCTCTAAACCTAAAAATCGCTCGACTAAGGATGCCAGATCCGCAGCTGTCGTCAGTTGATACTTTCCTTGAAAAAATTGAATACGCAACCCACGCCCTTGCTGAAAAGTTTGCGACAACCTTCGTAAACCCTGTTCCACTTCTTCTGTGCTTACCCCAATCGCCTCAGCAAGCTGATGGACATTCACTGGCGAAGGTGCAACGAACAACAAGGCTTCCAGTTTGGATTCCAACGGATATTGATCCTTGGGTAGGTTCGCTTCACTCATGCTATAATATGCCTGTTCAATTAATCTTGGCTGATTATACTTGAATCAGATAAAAACGAATACGATTGCCAGTCTTGTGACCAAAACTCAACTCAACAGAGGGCTGAATTATTTCCTTTTCCACTTCTTCGGAGTGGTAGTTACGCTATTTTCCTTGACGGCGTGTAACTCACCTCAAACCAATGCCGCTGATAGGGTTTCGGTTACGGTTGTGGACATCAACAATCGCATTGAAGCAGGTGTTCCATTTGGGTCATCTGTTTTAGACGCCTTGCAAATTGCAAAAATTGAGCTGGGTGCACTGGATCGAACTGACCCGCCTTCATTTTCACTTATAACTGAACCGGTGACCATCACAATTACCCGCGTTCGCGAAGAATTTGAGCAGGAAGAAATTGTTATTCCGTTTGAACGGCAAACCGTAAAAAATGAAAACCTCCCGGAGGGTGAATCCTTATTGGTTCAACCGGGTGAAAATGGCATTCAGCAAGTAACTTATCGTCGTTTGATTGAAAACGAGGTAGAAACCTCTCGTTCCATCTTTAAGATCGAAATTATCAAAGAAGCCAAACCAGAAATTTTAATGATTGGCATTCAATCACCATTCGTTCCAATAGAAATTCCGGGAAAACTTGCCTACCTGACCGCAGGTAATGCCTGGCTCATTGAACGAGACACTCGTCAACGGCGTCCCATTATAACCTCTGGCGATTTAGACGGACGGGTATTCAGCTTATCCCCGAATGGGGAATGGCTTTTATTTACCCGTAAATCAAACACAGAAAATGAAATTAACTCTCTCTGGGTAATCAATTTAGACCAGGAAAATGCCCAACCCATTAATCTCAATGCAGCAAATATCATTCACTTTGCGGAATGGCTGCCTAATCGGACGGCTACTATCTTGTACTCTACTGTTGAACCCCGCCCAACCGCACCCGGCTGGCAGGCCAACAATGATTTGAGACGATTGGTGTTCAACGCTTTTGGCAGGGTAGTTCGTGATGAAAGCATCATCGAAACAAATGCAGGGGGTATTTACGGATGGTGGGGTACTTCTTTCCATATTTCTCCGTCGGCAAATTCAATTGCTTATTCGCGGCCAGATGCTGTTGGACTGGTTAACGAATCCGATGGCACCCTCGACCCTCTCATCACCCTATTACCTTTTCAAACGCGCTCCGACTGGGCATGGGTGCCCGGTGTAGAGTGGAGTCCAGATGGAAAAGTCCTCTTTCTGGTCAACCATGCCCCAATGTCTGGCATCAACGAACCTGAATCCTCTCCACTTTTTGATTTGAATGCGTACATCCTTCCATCAGGACCACTGGTAAAATTAGTTTCACAAACGGGTATGTTCGCTTACCCGAGCATGTCTAAAGTCATGAAAGAAAACCAAACCTGGCTCGCATACCTGGAAGCAATTTTTCCAGAGCAGAGCGAAAACAGCCGTTATCGTTTGGTTGTCATGCAACCTGATGGCTCAAACCGTAAGGTAATTTTCCCAACCGAAGGGGGTACCGGATTAGATCCACAAAAAGTCGTTTGGTCACCCGCAACATCTTCTTCGATTCAATCATTTGTCGGCTTTATCTATCAAGGAAATGTCTGGCTTATCTCCACGGAAGATTGGCAGCCCAGACAGGTTACCGGTGATAACCTGATTACCCGTATTGACTGGAAATAATTTATGATCAGAAAGGTTTCAAACCCATGAGAATTTTAGTAACCGGAGCAGCAGGATTTTTAGGTTCCCATCTTTGTGAACGATTGCTCAATGAAGGTCATTCAGTAGTTGGAATGGACAATTTTATTACCGGCAGTCCGGATAACCTTGCCCATCTTGCCAACAATCCCCGTTTTGAGTTTATCCGTCACGATGTGGCAAATTTTATTTTCGTACCGGGTAAAATTGATGCCGTTTTACATTTCGCCTCACCTGCCAGCCCCAACCCGTCTTCCCCTTACGGTTATACCAACCTGCCCATTCAAACCATGAAGGCTGGAGCGTTGGGCACTCACAATACACTTGGAGTGGCACGTGCCCAAAATGCACGTTACCTGCTCGCTTCAACCAGTGAAATCTACGGTGATCCCCTTGAACATCCCCAAAAAGAAACCTATTGGGGACATGTAGATCCAATTGGAGTCCGTTCAGTATATGACGAAGCCAAACGCTTTGCCGAAGCACTGACCATGGCCTACCACCGCTACCACGGAATTGATACCCGAATTGTCCGCATTTTTAATACTTATGGCCCAAGGATGAGATTGGACGATGGGCGGGTTGTTCCGAATTTTATCCAGCAAGCCTTACGTGGAGAACCCCTCACGGTTTATGGGGATGGTTCACAAACGCGTAGTTTCTGTTATGTGGACGACCTGATTGAGGGAATTTACCGGTTATTAATGTCCGATGAACATTTACCGGTTAATATTGGCAATCCTGCTGAAATTACAATACTAGAATTTGCAGAAACCATAAACCGCTTGGTCGGCAACCAGGCTGGCATCATCAGGAAAGATCACTTGCGTTTAGGGGATGATCCCCAACGACGCCGCCCCGACATTACCCGAGCAAAGGAAATTTTGAAATGGCAGCCAACAATTTCATTGGAAGAAGGCATCAAAAAAACAATTCCTTACTTCAAAAAGAAACTGGGATTGGAATGATTTTGACAAATACCCGTGAACGGACCCGTTTCATTCGTTTTGCGATTGTTGGAGCGGTTGGGGCAGTCATTGATTTTGGCGTTTTTAATTTTCTCACCCATTCTTTTCCTTACTTTCGCGATAACGCGGTCTTTGCACAGGCAATTTCCTTTACCCTGGCCGTTTTCAGTAACTTTACCTGGAATCGGCTGTGGACCTACCCGGACTCTCGTAGCAAATCTCTCATTCGACAATGGACACAATTTGTGATTGTCAGTGTAATCGGTTTAACGATCCGCACTCCAATCTTCTTATGGTTAGAAGGCTTCTTGATACGCTTGATTTCAGGTTGGTTTCCAAAAGATACGGTAACGCCTGTTGTGATTGCACACAATATCGCTTTGGCGGTCGTTATTGGAACGGTAATGATATGGAACTTCATTGCCAACCGATATTGGACTTACAATGATGTCAATGCTTAAAGAATAGATCAAAATGACGGAAGCGCCAGCTGATAATTCTTCTTTCACCCCTACCAATATTCGCTCCTTGCGGGAATTAATTGATCTTGTTTCCGGAAGGAGCATCAAAGAACAGATTCCCCAAGAAGATGCTGGCTACGCCGAAGTTTTACCGTTTCCCTTTCTGGCATTGGTCGGTCAAAGGGAAATGAAAATTGCCCTCTGCCTCACACTTATCAATCCGGAGATTGGCGGGGTTTTGCTCATTGGTCCGCGTGGTACTGGTAAAACAACCGCCGTTCGCTCCCTGATCGATTTGTTGCCGCCAGTTGAACGAAGTGCCTGTTTTTATGGCTGCCTGCCCGAGGACATTGAGGCATTTGGAATGGATGGCGTTTGTCCCGATTGTGCCAAAAAATTTGCCGAGGGTAAACCGCTAACCATTCAAGACCGCGTAAAACTGGTCGAACTACCGCTCAATGCCAAGCTGGAAGACGTGATTGGCGGTATTGATGAACGGGCCGCAGTACATGACCGATTGAAATTAAAGCGCGGCATCCTCGCCCATGCCGATTTGAACATCCTCTATGCTGACGAGGTCAACCTTCTGGCAGATGAGATTATTGACGCCATATTAGATGCATCGGCCAGCGGCAATTACACCGTTCGTCGCGGCCCGGTCAGCGCCACTTACCGGGCAAGATTCACCTTGATTGGTTCCATGAATCCAGAAGAAGGCAATCTACGCCCACAAATCATGGATCGCTTTGGATTGCGAGTGATCGTCAAAGGATTGGATGAATCCCAAGAACGACTGGAAGCCTATCGCCGTACACATCTATACCGCCAAAATCCGCGGAAGATGGTTTCCCTCTATCAAGCCGAATCGGCATTGGCAGCCGAAGAAATTGCACTTGCCAAACAAATTCTCTCCAGTGTTGAACTGCCAGAGGAGGTTGCCAGACAGGGCATTCAACTGATTCAAAAAATGCAAATAGACTCACTCCGCGCCGAAATCACATTATTTGAAGCGGCCCGTGCTTACGCAGCTGCCGATAATCGAATGATAGTAACCAGTGAGGATTTGCGTCAGGTTGCCCCAATGGCATTGCGTTTGCGCCGCTCCCGTTTTATGAATGATTACTTTCAGGGACGAAAAGAAGAAGAACAGGAAATTGAAAAGCAAATTAGTGAAGTAATAAAAGAATCGATTAGAGAGGGTTGAGAATGAGCGAAATTTCACATCGAAATCGGATGGAAATTTGTCTAAGCGGCGACCTTGCCGATCGTCCTCCGGTAGCTCTGTGGCGGCATTTTCCTGTGGATGATCAGAAACCCGAATCTCTTGCAGCTGCAATTACCCAATTTCAAAACATCTATGATTTCGATTTTATCAAGGTGACGCCGGCTTCTTCATACTGTATCAAGGATTGGGGGGTTTCGGATGTGTGGCGCGGCAACCCGGAAGGCACCCGCGATTATCAAGAACCAGTCATTAAGAATTTTGAAAACTGGGAAAAATTAGAGGTGTTAAATCCGCGCCAGGGATATTTGGGCCAAATGCTTGATTGTCTCAAATTGCTCATCAAGGAATTTTCAAAGTCAACCCCAATCATCCAAACCATTTTCAGCCCTCTTTCGCAAGCCAAAAATTTAGTCGGCAAGCACGATTTGTTATATCATATCCGCGCCTGCCCAGAGGCGGTCGAAAAGGGTCTTGAAATTATCACGCAGACGACGCTGGCATTTGTGGAAGAATTGAAGAAAATTGGTATAGATGGGATTTTTTATGCCGTTCAACATGCTCAATACAATATCTTATCGGTTGCAGAATTTCAAACCTTTGGGCGTTATTACGATTTACAGATTCTCGACGCAGCTAAATCCCTCTGGTTAAACATAGGTCATATTCACGGCGAAAATATCATGTTTGATCAGGTTGACGATTACCCTGTGCAAGTACTCAACTGGCATGATCGCCAAACCCTACCCTCACTGAGCGAAGCCCAAAATCATTTTAAGGGGATTGTTTGTGGGGGATTAAAACAATGGGAAACGATGGTTTTAGGTACACCCGAAGCAGTATTACAGGAAGCGAAAGAGGCTATTTCCCAAACTTCAGCCAGGCGTTTTATTCTGGGTACAGGCTGTGTAATTCCTGTAATAACTCCTCATGGCAATATATTAGCCGCCCGGCGCGCAGTCGAAACGCAAAGGCAATGAGTAACCCTCGCATTATTTCCGGGAAAGCGAGAGGAATGCGCTTGCAGGGTGTGCCGGGCAACATCACACGGCCGATCACTGACCGCGTGAAAGAAGCCCTGTTCAATATCATTGGAACGGACATCCAAAACGCATCATTACTGGATTTATTTGCCGGCACCGGAAGTGTAGGCATAGAGGCTCTGAGTCGAGGGGCATCCTTTGTTCACCTGAATGATATTCATCGGCTGGCTGTTGCAACCATTCGTGCCAACCTGGAACACACCCGGCTCAAAGAAAACGCAAAAGTAAGCCAGCAGGATGCTTTCTCCCTTCTCTCCGGTGTCCCTTCACAACCATTTGACTATATTTTTATCGCCCCCCCGCAATATAAAAATCTTTGGAAAGAAATTTTATTCAAACTGGATCAAAACCACGAATGGCTGGCCAGTGATGGCTGGGTGATCGTTCAAATAGATCCTGTGGAGTATGAAGAACTGGCTCTCAATAACTTCAGCGAGTTTGATCAGCGTCGTTACGGCAGCACGCTGCTTGTTTTTTATGAAAAAAGCAGGAAGTAATCAATTCGAAAAATCGATTCTCAGACGCTCGTCCTCATCATACCAGTAACGCGCAAAAAAGATTTCTCCACCCTGCTCGGCTTTTAATACTTTGGGGATTAGAATCGGCAAATCTTCCACCAAAGGATATTCGGTCAAGTGATCCACGGGTATCCACTCCAATTTACCTTCTTCGGAATTTTGGAGAGATTGTTGATCGGTTTCCCCCCGAAAAACAAATAATCCGATCCCGGTATCCTCCCCTGCATCAACTATCACGATTCCACACAGCCTTAGTTCCGCTACATCCAGTCCGGTTTCTTCCTTCAGTTCGCGCCTGGCTGCGGCGAGAACATCTTCTCCGCGCTCGATATGTCCCCCAATGCCGTTGTACAGGTTCGCCCAAATTCGCTTTTGTGGATGGCCTTTAATCAGCAACAATCGGTCTCCCCGTGTAATGAAGATCAATGTACGCGGGATTATACGAAACCGATTGTTGCTGACACCTTGGTCTTTTTTGGGCATGATGAGTTTTAACTCAAGAACATGGGAACGCCCATAAAATCCCGAATTTTTGGTTTGTAATTTTCAATATCGTAATAGGCAGGAACATCCACTCGTTTTCTGCCCGCCAGAACCATCTCAATCGGTACGGTGGTGTATTTTCCGCCATGTAAGGCTACCATTTTACCGGTTTCATTGCGTCGAATCAGTTGCACTGCCATCGTGCCGAAAGACATTGCCACCATTCGATCTAAAGAGTCAGGGGCACCTGAACGCATCAAATATGCCAGTTGCTGATACATGGTATGTTGACCGGTCAGGCGTTTGATCTCCTCACATACAATCTGACCGATCCCCCCCAATTTGCGGTGCCCAAAGGGATCCGCTTCTCCGCTTTCGACAACTTCCCCGCCTTCCATGACTGCCCCTTCGGAAATTGTCATTATTGCATAATTGGAGGGGTTACGGCGCTTGTCAGCCATCAGGAAATCAGCCAACTTTTGCATGTTAAACGGTACTTCAGAAATAATCGCACGGTCAACGTAAGCCAGGTAGGCTGTGATAAGACTGGTTTCTCCAGAATTTCTCCCAAACAATTCAACCACGCCGATTCTCTCGTGAGAGCCAACCGAGGTACGCATATTGGTGATAAACTCAACGCTACGGGTTACTGCAGTTGAGAAGCCAATACAGTAATCAGTGCCAAAAATATCGTTATCCATCGTCTTCGGGCATGCCACAATCGGAAAACCCTCTTTGTGCAATCGGACTGCAAAGGATAAGGTATCATCCCCGCCAATCGGCACCAACACGTCAATCCCTAAATTTCCCAACACCTCAAGCACATAATCGGTGTAATCAATTTTTTCTTCACCGGCAACTTTTTTGCCGTAACTGGAGTTTTTGAGAAAGTCCGGTGCATCTTTTGGTGATACTCGCTGAGGATTCGTACGGGAAGTATGTAAAACAGTTCCACCTGTTCGGTCTATGGTGCGAACATCTTCCTCATGCAATTCCCGCACATAATACTCGCGTGTGGAAGGCTCGTTCTGGTTGTAATGCAGTAATCCTGCCCATCCTCGTCGAATACCGATTACACGGTAACCCTGCTCTAAAGCGTTCATCACAACCGCCTTAATGCAGGGGTTCAATCCCGGCACATCACCACCGCCGGTCAGAATACCGAGAGTCTTTGTCATGTTTACCTCCACATGGAAAAATAATAATGTCTTATGATGTCTTTTGGTGAGAATAAGGAATCTGGAAGGTTACAACTGTTCCGCTCCCGATACGAGACTCAAGATTAAAATAACCACCCAGCATCTCAACTCGTTCTTTGATCAGCTTCAGCCCCAACCCCCTGCCGCTCATTGCTTTGGAAGGATCAAATCCCTTTCCGTCATCTCGGGCCTGTACCTTGATCAATTTTGGTTCGATTATGATTGAGATTTCAATCTTCAATTTACGGGGTAAATCCGCATTATGCCGTGCGGCATTTCCAATGATTTCCTGCAAGGAACGGAAAATCAACACTTCAATATAGGGTTCTAAACGCCCTTCTGACCCCATGACATCAAGTTTTGTTTCAATTCCGCTTTCGTTTTGAAAATTCTCGATGTATCGCCTCAGCGTTGGGAATAAGCCAATGTCATCCAGCATCATTGGTCTCAAATCCGTAATAAACAAACGGACTTTTTGAAATGTGCTCAATGCAGAAGCCTTGAGATTCTCTAATTCCTGTTTGGCCCGAGTCGGATCAATTTCAAACAATCGGCTAGCAATCTCGGTTTGAACGATAAAGTTCGAAAGTGCCTGTGCAGGCCCGTCATGCATTTGCCTTGCAAGTAGCTGACGCTCTGCTTCCTGAGCATCAATTAATTTTTCCAGCAATGCAGTACCTCGTTGGGCACCAAAACTGCCAGTACCTTCTTCCAGGAATTTTTTTGTATTCTCAATAAAAGCCAGGATTTCTTCCAAATTTTTCTTTTCTATTTGCAGTTTTTCAAACTGGTTTTTTTTGATGAACATGTTTCGCTGCGAATCGATCATTTCATCATACGCCCTGGTAATATCTTCTTTTGACATTTTGTCAAGTTGGGCTTTAACCATGTTCAATTGGGCCGTTTTTTGCCTGTTTAATTCACTTAACTTATTGAGTTCTAAATTTAGTTGATTGAGCATCAACTCATTTTCTTTTAATTTTTCTTGGTATTTGCTGTCCACCGCTTGTAATTCAGAAATATATTCAGTTTGAAAATCCTGGCTGCTCAAATGATCACTCATAGAAAACCTCTTTTCTGAACAACTTGAAAATCATGCCAAGTATAGCATAACCTGCGATTGGTGTTATAAATTTTTAGAATAATTCCTTGCCAGATGAAACTCAATCCGCGCGCGGAAGTACTAGGAAAATATGGACATTATTAAAAGTTTCAAGGTATTGCAAGTTGCTGGAATCTTTCGGGTTTTGATACAGGTCAATCAAATTTTCCTGATCCTGTTCCAATAAAAGATAGCTGGCGCCAAATTTGCTGGCCGCTGCAAGCGAATGGTTTATATCCCCATCAGGGATGACAATACTGGGCATCCTGGTCGCCCAGTAATAACCGGGCGGATTGTTGACCATACCCAACGCATCGTTGGTTATACGAAGTTCGCCTAATCTTTGTGCGACCTTCTGATATCGCTCAATACTTCGATTCCAGATCGGATCATTCCCACCCCCCAATACACGTTGTTGGAAAAACCAGATTGAGATGCCGGTATTTACCAAAATCAGAAAAAAACCAAACAAGGAAATCGCAAAGGATAAATTCCAGCCACGGATCTTTCTCATCCACAAAATCCATTGTTCAAGACCAACAACTGCCATGACCCAGAAGAAAATCTGAGTCGCTGCACCAGAATGTAAAAAACCACCGCGGGAACCCGCAAAGGGAAAAACAATCGTCATGATTCCTAAAATTACACCCCACATTAGTATTCCAAACTTTACCATGGCCAGTTTTCTTCTGCTCCAAATCGCCAATAAAATGAGTGGAACAAGGACTACTGACCCCTGAACCGCTAGGAAGTTCTGAAGATTTATTCCCAACGCATTCACCCTCGCCTTGAAGATGGCTTCCCATCCCGATTTCAGCCAGTATGAAAAATTCAAATGATCGTTTGGATAAGAATAAAGTTCATTGTAATCAGTCAACCAAAGACTTTTAGTATTGCCGGGCGGGAACAATCCCCCAAAAAACAACCAATTTCGATAGTACCACGCTCCGGTCAAAACAAGATATCCAGCAAGTAAAACAACAGTCCCCATTATGGCTACGCGCAATTTATCTGGCAAATTCCACGGATATGTCCTCCCAATCACAATCCCCGCTGCTGCAAACAACCAGAGCAAGCCGTCTGCCCGCGTCAAATGCATCCATCCGGCTATCAAACCCAACAGGAAAAATCTTTGTAAACTATCCCAATTTCCCAACCACCTGAAATTCGCCAGGAAGGCAACGATGACGAACAGACCTCCTCCAATCATGTACGGAACAAATGTTTCCGGCAGCGGCAGGTAGATTATGTAAATTCCGGGTATTACCGCCAGCCCGCCTGCAATCCATGCATACCCCGGGTTTTTTAATAAGCATCTTGCCATATAAACACTCAACACGGGCAGCAAACCGGTCAATAATATAAATGGCAGTTTAGCCCAGAAGAATAGAGCCGAACGCCCAATCCACATGCCGAAAAAAGCAAGCAAAGAGGGCAACGGCATCCAGTAAGTAAAGGCTGGAAATGGCAAACCTTTTGGCTCGGACAAATAATTCCACAGATACGGTTCGACAAAACCTTTTCCTTCAAAGATCTGCAGACCGCCAACCGTGTAATAAGCCACATCCATGTAACCCGGTCCCTGTTGAAACAGCGAACTGATTGCGACAAAAAACACTCCCGCTGAATACCAAAACCAATAGGTATAAAGGACTCTTTTTACAACCTTCCAACCCCTCATGGCTTTTCCCTGAATTGAATAATTTCCAAATCACCGATCAGAGTAAGGTTAGTTTGCAGGTAATTTTTGGATAGCGCTTCAAGCACTGGATGTTGTTGTCCAGTTTGCTTAAATTCTTCAATCGCTTTTTTAAAGACCACAAAAAAGAAACTATCTTTCCCCTCAATTGCCTTTGAAAAATCTTTGACCGGATAGATTCCCATCGCATGTTGAGTAGCCATAGCCAAAGTATCATTGGTAGAACCCGGCTCATCTGCCAGAAAGGCAGCCCCACGCTCCTCATCATAATATCGCATCGGAAAATAACTGAGTTTATTATCATGCAAAACAAACAGACTGCTGTTTTGCGGAAGATTTAGATAATACACTGCTTGGCGAAAAGGTGAACGCGGAAATTCGTTGAACGTATAAAAAGAAGGCAAGGAAATAAGCGCAGTTAACAGATAACCACCGAGAAGGAACGCGCCGATTCCTCGCTTCCATTTCAGAATAATAAATCGTGAAGCAGCAAGGCAGTAAATGACATTGGAAAGAATAAAAGCCCGCGTAACAAAGACTGGTTGCATTAGATAAGAAAGAATAAATAATGTCAGTGGAAACCCTATCACAAGCAGACCCACCAAGTCAATGAAAGAATGATTATTCCGATCTTTCCACAATTCCCAGAGGATAACAAAAAATAATTGGGCGCTGACTACCGCAACAATTGGAAGTAAAATACCCTTCAGGGGCAGATTAGCATGAAACAAGATCACCGATTGAAGAATTTCTACAATCCCCGGCCGTGGAGTCCAGAACGCTCGTTGAACTTTGGCAATTTGACCGGGTAGAAAGAAAGCCCATGGCAAGTACACCAATCCAATCCACAGTTGAGCTTTGATCAGCTGAGTGTGATCATTCCACCGCTTCTTCCCCAACAAGTAAATGTTACCCCATATCAAACCAAACCCTGCCAGCGCATGACTATAAAGGGCAATGATTCCGCTGATAATCAACCCAATCCAAAGTAATTTTCGTGAATTTTTCTCCTCGAATATTCGATAGAAAAACCAGTAATAGGCCATCTGTCCTACCATCAGTAAGGCATACATTCTCAGGTCCTGACTGTGATAAATTTGTAAAGGCGAAAAGGCGAGTAAAAGGCTGGCGACAAGCGCAGCGCGCACTCCAAACATCCGCCGGCAAAGATCAACGGCTATCACCCAACCAATTAGGGATAAGCCAACACTAAGCAATCTTAAAACCGCCAGCTCGCTGCTCAAACCCAGCCAAAAATGAAGTAAAAAATAATACAAGGGAGGCATGGTGTCAGCCGCTGTCCCTTGAATGATGTTTCCCAAACTCTGACGGGCAAGAAAGATGCTGAATGCATCATCATATTGGATTTCCCGACTGTTAATTCCAACCAGACGCAATCCAATTGCCAGCAAAAAAGCAAAAATGAAGAAAAGCTGCTCTTTTTTATTCATGCCACTGGTTAGGGGGCGTTTTGTTGTTGAAGCGAATCAAACCATAAATGTGGCGGCCTGACCGCCCACCAACGATTCCAGTAAAGACAGATTAATAAAAATATTGGTAAAGGTAAGAACATGACCGGGCTTTGGATCGGTTGATAATTCATCTCTACACTAGAGAGAAAAATCTCCCAGATTCCAATAAAAAGCAGGAACATGGCAATGACGGAAATCACAACTCCCCGATTCTGCCATCGTTCAACCCAAACCGCGAAAGTCAATACCAGTGCCGGATAAGCCACAATGAAATTACCCGGATCGGTTTGCAGCCCAACCCAAAAACTGAGTGTCAAGGTAAGGCAAACAGTCCACACAAAAGCCCGGAACTCGCTTTTCCGGTTAATGAACCACTCCAAGATCAGAATCAACACGGCAACCCCCGAAATGACCCTGCCAAGGCGTTCACCACCCTGCGGAATGATTGCCTCCATCGCAGCCGGTAAGGTGCCGGGCGGATTATAGGATGGATATCGCAGTATTTCCCGTAAATTCTGGAGGATCCAGTCTGGAATCAAAATTACCGCAAGCCCAATCAAAAAACCCATACTGATCGAAAACCACACGATAATTTTCCAACGCCGATGACTGGCAGCCCAAATACACAAAAAAACAATAACAAGCAATACTACCTGAGGTTTGATGGTAATTAATCCCATTAAGATGCCAGCCAATTCATCGTTGCCCGCACGAACGGCAAGTAAAATTGCCACAATTGCCAAAGCAATCAATATGACTGCATTTCCCAAAATCACAGGTCGCAAGGCGTGGTACCAAAAAACCGAAAAGAGTAAAAAGATGGTCAGAATAAGCGGTCTGGGTCGCCAGCGGACCAACCTTAAAGAAAGGAATGCCATTAAAATCAAAGCAGATTCGAGAACTGCCATCCACACAGCGCGGGCAAGGTTGTAATCCGATATCATTGCAAAGGGCAAAAAGATAAAAATCGAATAAAGCGGATAGGCAACCCGTAATTCGTGTTCGCCTGGTTGTGCGGCTCGACCGTACACCATTGTTTGAATTCGAAGAGCTATTTCATCCGAATAGGGGCTTAACCCATCCTCAAAAAATGATTTTGTCCCCATCCAATGAACCAGGAAATCATTACCTCCTGGATTTTGTGTCGTATAACGGTAATTACCCCACACCAACAAACCAAATAAGCCAATGCCCAGAACCAAAAGCACTATAATTAAGAAGGATGAATTTCGTGACATTGTGTTGGAGTCTCCTCAAAGTGCTCAACATCCCCTGATCAATTATAATTCACGCCAGAATGAATACCAAAATTTCACTTGCCCAATTTGAAGTTCAAATCGGAAAGCCCGAGCAAAACTTTCAAACTGCTTTGGGACACATAGAACAGGCTGCCAGTTATGGATCTTCATTAATCTTATTGCCTGAATTGTGGAGCAGCGGTTACGACCTTCAAAACAGCCGGGATTATGTGGACATCAATCAAGATATCATCAATCGGCTGAAATTGCTATCGCGGAAGTTTAATATCGCCATCGGTGGTTCTTATATCACCTGCGACGAAGCGGGCTGCCACAATACTTTTCTGATTACCTTGCCCGATGAATCCGTAACTTCTCCTTACCATAAAGTCCATTTGTTCCGTCTGCTGGATGAACATCAGTATTTTAAGGCGGGCAACCAATTCGTAAGCGTTGATTTTGACTGGGGGAAGGCCGGCCTGGCAATTTGTTACGATCTTCGCTTCCCTGAACTGTTTCGCTTCTATTCAAAAAGCGGTGCATTTTGCATTTTGATTGTCGCCCAATGGGGGGCAAAACGAGCGGAACACTGGCGAACATTCCTCAAAGCCAGAGCAATTGAAAATCAATTGTTCATTGGAGCGGTCAATGCCATTGGAATGGTTGGCAACAATTCTCTGGCTGGGTATAGCGCGGTGATTTCCCCTTGGGGAGATGTTCTGGTGGAAGGTAGCCCCGACAAAGAAGAATTAATTACTGCCGAAATGAACTTTGATCTCATCGAGGAGGTCAAACAACACTTAAATTCCGGGCAGGATCGCAGGGATGATTTATATAAGCGTTGGTTTAATCAATTTATCTAAGGTGTCGAACTCTGTTCACGAACGATCACAACGCTGACCGCATCCCGATAATACTCTTTCCATCCGTTTTCGATCAGCCTTGTTACAACTGGTTGTTGAGGTTCGATCAAAAACCATCCAATTTCCCATTTTTCCACAAGTTTTTCCCACCCATCATTGGCGTTGACAATCTTCAGCCATTCGATGAGAATGTCGTCACCGAATAAATCAGTCCTTCCATCCACAAAGACCGTAGTTTCAGGTAAATTCCAGATCAAATAACCACCCCATCCGTAACTATTCAACATGTTTCCTGTCGGAATACCTTTTGCCTTCAAGTATGCAACCGCTCGTTGAGGATAAAATTGAGCTTCATAGGTTATCATTACAATTGGATGAGTAACATAATACCATTTCAGAATTGCAATCACTCCCAACAATCCGACAATCAAAAAATTTACCGTATAACGAAAGCCCGCTGACAGGGTTGATTGACGAATGATTTTATGGCCAAACCTATCAAGCCATATTTGCTTCAGGTTACTACCAATATCCGTCAAAATTTCCGGCAGGTGATTGGCAACAACCAGCGTAGAAAAAACCGCAAATAGGGCAAAATTGCGCTTCGCAACCAGAGCCAGATAAGCAAACCCTAAAAAGCCAACTAACTCAAAACCACTTACGTTCTTATGGGTAAGCGCAAAGGAAAAAATAACCGCAAATAACAACAGAACGAATGGCTGCATCGCAAGTTGATGGAAATTGGGAGAAGCCCACTCGTCAATTAAGGTTTTCAGCACTTCTACTCCCACCGTCCTAAATGGAATGATCAAGGTATTAAATCCATTAGGATTGATCACAACCCCAATACCAGCCAATAAAATCCAGGTAAAGAATTTTTTCAGTCTGTGGAGATTTTCCTGGCTACGGCGAGGAGACAATATAAAAGTTTGAAAAATTTCTCCAACAAAAAGGAAAATCAACAATAGAATACCCAAACCATAGCCACCATGCAGATTCGACCAAAGAACAAACAGAGCAAACATCCATCCCAGCGCAGGGCCGCCTGATCGATCGCGGTATTTCAAAACTAATCCCAGTAAAATGGTGAACATCAATTGAGAAAAAATTTGGGGTCGAGGTGACCAGATGAAGGAACTGATGATTGCAGACAGTATGACAAACCACGCCTTGAAAATAGCCCCTCCCCGTATGGTGCGGTACAGGATAGCCATCGTAGCGGTCGCTGTCAGGGCAACAACAAATCCCAACCCCCAAAAGCCGCCATTTTTATAAAACCAGTAGAGGATTACCTCCCCTAACCACGAATGATTAATCCACACTTCCCCCTGCCTTGAAAAGGAAAATATATCTCTTAGAAGTGGAACCCCCGTTTGCAGCATGTATTCCCCAGCTTTTAAATGCCACCATGTGTCACTATCCAACGGTACGCGAATCGCAATAATGAAAACCAACAAGAGTGTCACCCAAAACATTAGATTTTCTAGATTTTTTTGATTGGCCTCAGTGGGGTTCATCAATTCTGGTTACCTGCCTGAACAAATAGTTTTTCAAATTCAACAATTCTCAGGGGATGAGATAGGTCATAATAAATCAGAAAATCACCAATTTGTTTTTCATTCCACCTGATTCCTTTGTCTTTTAATAGCCAACGCAGTTTTTCATCCAATGCAGGATTACGGGTAGTGATTAACGCCACCTTATCGGATGCCTCAACTTGCTTGGTGTAGAGAGGATAACGATCATCCCTCTCGGTATATCGTAAATCGGGGTGATATGGAAATCGAGGGCTGAAAATAATTTCCTCGTTCGTGAGGAATGCCAGAGGATAAGCCAGCCAATAATTTGAGTAACCTCTTACTTCTCCCTGTTCCTTCAGGAATTGAATCACTTCAGGCATTGCCCGCATATCTACCCGTGCGGGCGCATAAAACTGCGTTGTCAGACCGGGAGGGTTTATCAACGCGCATTGAATATTCCCCCAAAGATTAAACAGCGAAATCACGCCGATCAAAGCAAGACTTGAGTTTTTTTTCTTCCCCCACTCATCGAAAACCTTCCCGGCCGCCAGACTCAAAATCACCCATAAGGGTAAAAAGTATCTGCCGCTTGGGTCAACCCCAAAAGAAGTGAACACAAAACCAATGAACAAAGTCAGAAAAACACCTTCAAGTATCCACTTCAATGATGAGCTCTGAGGCAATTTAAACCAATTCCACAATATTTTTCCCCACAGAATCAATACAAAGGGAATTAAAGGTAAGCCAAGCCAGCTGACATCCCAAGGCGGACGCAATCCCATAGCCGCCGGCAACCCTAACATAATGAAGTAGAAAAGATGGTTGAGTGACCGCAGAAAAAAAGGTTCGCTTTCAACCGCTACCGCAGCGCCAAACAGCTCAGTAATTAAGTTGCTCCACCCGTTTTTTATAGCAAAAATCCACCATGGTAAAGACCCAACTAATAATCCTCCCACCAGCTGGAGGATAATGGCAATTTCAGATCGCCATTTCCTACCCTGTAGAATATAAAAGCATAACCACGCCCCCGCTGGAATACTGTAAACAAGGGTTAATCCATTTGCCCATAATCCAAAGCCGCACAGAAAGCCCCATGTAAACCATAGCCAAGCCGCGTTCTTTTTATTCTTCTCTTGCAACATACGGGTATTGATCAGGATTAAGTTCCCAATTAATAATGCTTCTCCATAACCGCCGAGACTTACTGTGGTGTAGAGTGTGGTGTTTACCGGCGGAACAGCCATTAGGAAGGCCGCGATCAATCCCGCGCGATAAGAATCGAAAAATAGATAACCCACCCAATAGGAAGTTAAAATGGTAAAAAGATATAAAATTATCTGAACAAGCCTGATTCCCCACACACCCTGACCAAATATCTTGAAAACACCCGCCACAAGAAAAGCATCCAAACTCCCCATGTATGCCTGACCATAAAAAAAGATTGGTTTTTCCCCCATCAAAATGTGGCGCGCCATGAGACCAACAATCGCCTCGTCTGCGTTGAACGGAAAGACATCCGCCAGGAGCAAAGCAATTTTTAAGGATAAACCAAGCAAAATTACAAAACCTAAAAGAAAATATCGTTTCATTGGAATAATGGAAAACTCGAGTATTCCCTTTTAAGTGAATCGTCATAAGTTTTTAGAAACATGAAAGCTGGAAACAAGCTCATTCCGATTTTGCTCGAACAATGCCTGCTCTGCGTTAGCCATTACAGTCTCAATTGTGTCTTGCAGCTTATTGGCGCAGGCTCGATCTTTGAGATGACGCCAGAAACGTTCGATCGGGTTCAATTCCGAGCAATAGGGTGGCAGCCACACCACCATCACCCGATGCTCAAACAAACTTAACGCCGCTAAAGCGGAAGCGCTCTTATGATACGAAGCATTGTCCATCACCAACACCACTCGCCCGGTTGGATATTCTCCCACAAGCAGTCGCTCGAGGAAGTAGATGAACTGAGCGCTGTTCTTGGTTTCCGCCGTAGTCCAGGTGACCTGATCGCTCATCCAGTTGTACCCGCCAAAAATGTGACCTTTCTGCTTGCTTCCCGGCCGGGTGGCTGGAATGCGTCGCTGTTGTCCAACCTTCATCCAGCACGCCCGCAATGGCGGATCGAGGCTCAGCGTGGTTTCATCCACAAAGATGAGCTGGAAATCGTCTCCGAGGACTTTTTTTTCAACTCGTCCAGCAGTTCATCCGCTTTTGCTTTGGCTGCTTTGTCCTGCAAATGGCCTAAATCGTATTTTGGACGGCGATACCGGTATCCTTTGGCTTTCAGCAAGGCGCGAAAACGTGCTTCGCTCAACTCGATCCCGGTTTCCCTGGCCAGGTGCAGACGCAGACGATCGATTGTCCACACCGTGAAGGGGTATCCCAATTCTGCTGGCTCTTTTTCAACCACTTCGGCAACCAGCTGTTCGTAGGCTTTATCCGCTTTGGCTGGCCGCCCGCTGCGCGGTTTGGTCGCCAGTTCTTCTACGCCGCCTGTGCGCCAGCGCTTGATCCAGGAGTAAACCGTTGGAATACTTACCGCTTGCATTTTCGCCACTTCATCAGGCTTGTATCCCAGGTGTAACAACCGAATGGCTGTGCATCGTTGGCGCACGCCTGGTCGTTGATCTCGCTTCATTGCAGTCTCTACAATTTGCAACTCTTGTTCGGTCAGGTGATAGTCTCGGGCTTTTGGCATGCTCCCAGTTTACCATGAATGATGGTTTGTTAAGGTACTTTCAACGAACTACTGTATTGATTTCCAATCTTCACTTCATCGGTTTTGAAGAATTGGATTCTGGCAGGTTGACGTGCACTTTCGATTCACTGGGTGAACTTCTGAACCGCTGTCGAAACAGGGGGAGATATGCCCAATTTTGAAGTGCACGAAAAGCGCTCAATTTTTGAAAAGGATGGCGTGTGATTGCCGTGTTTGATCGCTCAGGTGTTCGGTTTATCGTATCAGTGCTCATTTTTGTATTCGTTGTGGGGGGAATGACGGTTGGTTTTGCTCCTGATCTGGCTGTTCGGGCGGATGGTCTGGCGGGGTTTGCATTATCGTTTGATGGTACAGATGACATGGTCAACCTTGGCAGGACGGTTGATCTTTTTCCAGACGAGGGGTGGAAGCAAACCAAAACGGTGAGTTTATGGGTAAAACCGGAAGGAACAGCCGATTGTTCGGTCATCAATGGCATCCTGCGCATTGAACCGGCACAGTGTGATAATATCTTTGGAGATTTTGCACGCTGGTGGGGCATCAGCCGCGGACCGACTCAAATTTGGGTGTGGATGGCCTGTTATGATCCGGCCAATCCAAACACTTCTTCGCCAATTCGCCTGATTCAATTTGGATATACTCTCAATGAATGGATGCACATCGCGCTGGTGCATGGCAATGGGTTCCTTTCGGCCTATAAAAACGGCTCTCTGATTGGTTCGGTGAACTGCATCGCAACTGCCCAGCCGCCCGCTCAACCGGTGTTATTTTTTGGCGGTATGATCAAAGCCGACAGTCAGAATCAAAATCATAGTTTTTGGGGATTTCAAGGACAAATTGATGAATTGCGCATCTACTCGACTGCGCTGAGCCAGCAGGAAATTCAGAACACAATGATGACTGAGCTGAACGGCAACGAAGCCGGACTGGTGGCGTATTACAAAATGTCTAATGGCAGCGGTTTAATGGTCAGGGATGATAGCGGCCATGGGAAAGATGGTCAATTGATGGACGGAACGACGATTGTAACGGGAAACGGGACGCCGCCATTGTGGGTTTCTTCAACGGCACTGGACAATTTGCCTCCCGTCCCGAGTGCTATTTATCTACCCTTGGTCAGAAAATAAGGCAAGTAGGGGTTTAACTGGATCAATCCATATCAGGGTGAGGGGGTTGGTTCAAATACTTTAATCTTTACCCAAAAGGCCTTATCACCCCGGCTGCCCAGACCAAAGACGACCCCCTGCGGGTTCTGCAATTTCCAGTAACTTTCGTATTCGCGCGGTTGTTCGGGGGCTTTCATGTTTACAGAAATATCCACCAATCCATCCGGCGGAACATTCACCGGCAGGTTGAAACTTGGAGGCGCTCCCAGCACATTCCCGGAATCAAAAACCACTCGATAACTGGTCGTCCAGGTACAGGAACCGGTATTTTTCAACCGCCAGGTTTTAATGAAAGTCTGCCCGGGGGCAAATTCGCTGCCATCTGGTACCGTAACATCGCTGACAAATTCAGCCTGTTCGCAGGGCGCTGGATTTTCGGCAGGTGAAGGGGTTGTGGTCATTCTGTCAGATGGAGGTGTTTCTCCCCCTGAAGGGGGGGAGGAAGGTATCATCTGGGCAAACTGGGTGGTTAATGCCGCGACGGTTTGCGCCACGGCGGTACTGGCAAAATCGCCGGTAGGGGTGAGCGCCTGCCCGGCTTTGGGTAAGTTACAGCCGCCCGTGAAAATCAAGGTCAGGACAGCTGCTAACCCTATAATGATTTGAGGGTGGAGGTTTGGGGTTGAACTTTTCATTGGGTTGCTGGTTTAAGCATAGCCATAAAAACGCCGCCCGTCAAGCGAGCACGGGCGGCAGACAGACTTGTGAGGGCTGGTTTTTATTTTCTGACCATGGGGAGAAACAGGAAGTTGTTCATGTTGGGGTCGAGAGTGCGGGTTGGGGTGATGCTCGGCTGAGGGGTAAAACCCGGCGGTAGACGGGTTGGAGTTGCGGTAGGTGAGGGCGTACTTGTGAAGGTGGCGGTGACCGTAAAGGTGGGTGGCAGGGTGGGTGTAGGGCCGCTGCCAAACAAGTCGGATGTAACCCAGAGCGGGTAAGTTCCCGGCGGGTCTTGACCTGCTATGTGAACAAAAGTGCCGTGATTACCGTTGCCGCTGTCGTCACTTAATGTCAGCCCGCTGCCATCGCTCATTTTATAGTAGGCCTTCAAGGCAGACTCGAAAGGAGATGATAACTCATTGTAGATATTGGCTCGGATTTCTTCACCGGATAATGCCCGGTTGTAAACCCGCACCTCGTCAATCAGTCCTTTGAAGAGATATTTCCTATCGGGAGGGGTAAATCCACCGCCAATATGCAGTACGGTCTGATCGGCGGGTCCGCCATCGAAACCAACACTATTTCCACTCTCGCGGCTTCCCGCCAGAAAGCCAAAGCGGTAGGCGTCTAAGCGATTATTATGATGAACCAGGGTGATATGAATCCATTGGTTGTTTTCGTAAATGATTGGGATTACGTCAAAGCCGCTGGTGGGACTGTTATCGAAATTCCAGACCCAAATGCGATCCTCACCGTTTAAAATTCCGCGATAAATGCCCCAAAAACGCGGGCGGTCACCCACAATTAATTGACAACTACCCGGGTCTGGCCCGCTACATACTGGGGACGGCTCAAGCGGTTTTACCCAAACGCTGATGCTTTTCTTGGACTGCCAGCTCGAATCACCAAAGATTATCACTTCCTTTTTCGTAGCCACATAATTAGACCAGCCGTCAAATTCCAGAGCATAATTTACCGGGTCAGCATAACCGGGAGAGGGCTTTTGGAACAGCATGCCCAGAACCATCAAGATCAAAATTGTGAGAAACAAAACTCTTTTTTGGTGGTGATTTTTGGATATTAACATCGTTAAATTCCTCCCGTTACCCCAACTTACCCCCACAAACACCGATGATTGCCGTGAAAAGGAGTTGATAAATCTTTAATTAATTTTATCAGGTTTGTCAACTAATAAGTTTTAGAAAAGTTTGAGAATTGTGATGTTTTCCATCCCTGATCCTTAATCTTTTCAAAGAATGTTCTCAAGCCTGCCACTTTCAAGTAAAATTAGCGGGATGAAGTTCACCGCCTGCCGCATTCCGGATGTAATTCTGATTGAGCCGCGTCTGTTTGGGGATCAGCGCGGTTTCTTCATGGAAACCTACCAGCAAAAAGTATTTGCCGAACAGGGTATCACTGCTCAGTTTGTGCAGGATAATCATTCCGGTTCGCGCCGCGGCACGTTGCGCGGATTGCACTACCAGATTCAGCAGGCACAGGGTAAACTGGTGCGGGTGGTGGCCGGGCAAATTTTCGATGTCGCGGTTGATTTGCGGCGCAGTTCACCAACCTTCGGTCAGTGGGTGGGGCAAGTCCTCTCAGCCGAGAATAAACGCCAGTTGTGGATTCCCCCGGGTTTTGCACACGGTTTTTATGTGTTGAGTGAATGGGCTGAAGTGGTGTATAAAGCCAGTGATTTTTACGCCCCCCAGTGGGAGCGTACCCTTTTATGGAACGACCCGGCGGTGGGAATTGAATGGCCGCTGGAAGGCAGCGCAGAGCTGCTCATTTCTGAAAAAGACCGCGCTGGTTTACCTCTGGCGCAGGCCGAAACCTACCCATGATTTGATGGAGGAGCGATGCAAAATATTCTGGTAACCGGCGGTGCGGGCTTCATCGGTTCTAATTTCGTTCATTACCTGCTGAAGGTTAATTCAAGCGTCCGGATTGTCAATCTGGATGCATTGACCTATGCCGGCAGTCTGGAAAACCTGAAAGGATTGGCGGATGAAAGCCGTCACCTGTTTGTCCAAGGGGATATTTGTGACCGCTCTCTGGTGGAGCGACTGCTGCATGAACATGAGATTGATACGCTGGTGCATTTTGCGGCCGAATCACATGTGGACCGCTCCATTCATGGTCCCGGTCAGTTTGTTCAGACCAATATTGTCGGCACCTACACCTTGCTGGAAGCCTGCCGTCAATACTGGCTGAAAGAGGGCTTTGCTAATTCGCATACGGTGCGTTTCCACCACGTTTCGACCGATGAAGTATTTGGCTCGCTCAAGCCGGATGATCCACCCTTCCGCGAGGATACCCCTTATGCCCCCAATTCACCCTATTCCGCTTCCAAAGCGGCCAGTGATCATCTGGTACGGGCTTATTTTCACACCTACGGATTGCCGGTCACCATCTCCAACTGTTCCAATAATTACGGCCCCCGTCAATTTCCGGAAAAGTTGATCCCGCTGATGATTCTCAATGCGCTGGAAGGCAAGCCGCTGCCGGTTTACGGGGATGGCAAACAAATCCGCGATTGGCTGCATGTGCAGGATCACTGTGAAGCGATCTACCGCATCCTGGAAGAGGGTAAGGTCGGTGAAACCTACAATATTGGCGGCAACAATCAACCCACCAACCTTGAAATCATCCAGCAGATCTGCGCCATTCTGGATGAACTGCGCCCTGAATCACCCTACCGCCCGCACTTTCAATTAAAACAGCATGTTACCGACCGCCCCGGTCACGACCGGCGCTATGCAATGGACATCCGAAAAATTGAAGGTGAGTTGGGCTGGAAGCCCCGCTTTGAGCTGGCCAGCGGCTTGCGTCAAACGGTTGAGTGGTATTTGGATAACAGCCAGTGGGTTGCTGCTATTCGTCAACAGCAGGAATATCAGGCCTGGCTGATGAAAAATTACGCTGAACGAGGAGAAGCAAAATGAAGGGAATTATTCTTGCTGGGGGAAAAGGAACCCGTCTTCACCCACTGACCATTGTAACCAGCAAACAATTGCTGCCGGTCTATGACAAGCCGATGGTGTACTATCCTCTTTCAATGTTGATGCTGGCCGGAATCCGTGAGGTGCTGGTGATCAGCACACCCGAAGATTTACCTTCCTTCCGGCGTCTGCTGCGCGATGGCGATCAGTGGGGAATGAAGTTCAGCTACGCCGAACAGGATCAGCCGCGCGGGCTTGCAGATGCTTTCCGGGTTGGAAGGGATTTTGTCGGCAGTGATTCGGTCTGTCTGATTTTGGGGGATAACATCTTCTTCGGTCATGGCTTGCCGGCGGTGCTGAGATCCATGGCGGCGCGGGTGAGCAACGGCGGCGGTGCGGCAATTTTCGCCTATCCGGTGCAGGATCCATGGCGTTATGGTGTGATTGAATTTGATGCGGATGGAAAAGCCCTCAGTTTGGAGGAAAAACCGGCTAAGCCCCGTTCGAACTATGCCGTGCCGGGCATGTATTTCTATGATAATCAAGTGATTCGGATTGCGGCTGAATTGAAACCATCCCCGCGCGGTGAACTGGAAATCACGGATGTGAATTTGACTTATATGCAGATGGGGCAGTTATATGTCCAGGAACTGGGGCGCGGGGTGGCCTGGCTGGATGCCGGTACGCATGAATCCCTGCTGCAAGCGGCGGCATTCATTCAGACGGTTGAGGAGCGGCAGGGGATGATGATTTCCAGCCCGGAGGAAATTGCATACCGAATGGGCTTCATTGACCGTGAGCAGCTGCGCCGGCTGCTGGATGAATTGGGCAACAGTACCTACCGCTCCCGGTTGGAAACGCTTTTGAAATAACGGCTTTACCTTTCCATTGCCAGTTTCAGGGCTTCATCCCAGCGGGGCAGGCGCAAGCCAAAAGTCCGGTAAAACCTGGAGCAATCCAGCGCAGTAAAGAGCGGCCGCTGCGCCGGGGTGGGAAAATCGGCAGTGCTGGCGGGCAGCACCTGGCGGGTTTTTTGTTCCTCTCGTTCTGGATCCAGTTCAAGGATTTTTTGCACCCATTCCAACCGACTGGCAGATCCATCTCCGGCCAGGTGATATACGCCGCGCGTCTTTTCCAGATAATCGAAGAAACGGCCGTTGGACTTTGCCAGCGCCAGGCTGATCATTTGAGAAAGCAACCGCGCCCAGGTGGGCGATCCGACCTGATCCTCCACAATTTTCAGGGTTTCCTGTTGACGACTCCAGGTCAGCACGCGTTGAACAAAATCATTTGCCCGCCGGCTGTATAACCAGGCGGTTCGCAGCACCCAGCAGGCAGGGGCCTTGGTGAGCACCTCCTGCTCTCCGGCCAGTTTGGAGCGGCCATAGTGATTGACCGGATTGGTGGGGTCTTCTTCGGTGTATGGGCGGCTCTGGCTGCCGTCAAATACGTAGTCTGTGGATACATGAATCAGCCCGCAGCCGAGGTGTGAAGCCAGCCGTGCCAGTTGTTCCACCGCATGAAAATTGATTTGATCGCACAATTCGGGTTCGCTTTCGGCTTTGTCCACATTGGTGTAGGCGACAGCGTTGACAATCAGTTCGGGTTGCAGGGACTCGAGCAGTGAAATCAGTTCGGCCGGACGGGTAAAGTCAATTTGTGGATAATCGAGCGCGGTTACTTTACCGAGCGGTTGTAGATCGCGGTTTAATTCCCAACCGAGCTGTCCGATTTTACCCAACAGAACGATGTTTGATTGTGCGGCCATGAAAATCACCTTTTTGCAGCGAGATTAATTGAGGAAATTATAACATTGCGCCTGTCAGAACGTTTTGATGTGGTTCGTAGTAAAATCATGACAATGAGCAAAGGTGATGGGTATCAATCTCCGTTCAGCTGGCGGTACGGCTCCCCGGAAATGCGGCAAATTTGGGGGGAGGAAGAAAAACGCCGTCTCTGGCGGCGTATCTGGCTGGCGCTGGCAGAAACGCAGGCCCACTTTGGGCTGGTTGGTGAGGAGCAGGTAAACGACTTGCGCCGTAACGTGGAGAGGATTGATCTGGCGCGTGCGCAGGAAATCGAAGCCCAAATTCAACACGATTTGATGGCGGAATTGAAAACCTTTGCCGAGCAATCACCACTGGGTGGCGCAATATTGCACCTGGGTGCTACTTCGATGGATATCGAGGATAATGCCGAGGTTTTGCGTTTGCGCGTGGCCCTGGATTTGCTTTTGAAACATTTGAAAGGGGTTCTTTCCCTGTTTGCCGAACGGATTGCCCAGACGGCTGAACTGCCGGTGATGGGCTTCACCCATCTGCAGCCGGCTGAGCCGACCACCCTGGGCTACCGGCTGGCATTTTACGCACAGGACCTGCTCACGGAGTGGTGTTCTCTGCGCCAGTTGAGAAATCAGCTGCGCGGCAAGGGATTCAAAGGCGCGGTTGGTACGGCGGCCGCCTATGCGGATTTGATCGGCCTGGAAAATCTGCCGGCATTCGAGGAAATCCTGAGCCATAAACTGGATTTACCCTTTTACGCAGTGACTTCGCAGGTTGCGCCGCGCATGCAGGAATACCGCCTGATCAGCCAGCTGGCCGGAGTGGCAGCGGTGTTGAATAAATTTTCTTTCGACCTGCGCTTTTTACAATCACCGCCGTTGGGGGAGTGGCAGGAGCCATTTGGTGAGCGGCAAGTCGGTTCTTCGGCGATGCCCTTTAAGCGAAATCCGATTCTGGCGGAAAAAGTGAATTCACTGGCGCGTTCGCTGGCGTTGATGCCGCAAGTGGCATGGGGTAATGCCGCCTTTTCGTTGCTAGAGCGGACGCTGGATGATTCTGCCAACCGCCGCTCGCTGCTGCCGGAGAGTTTCCTGATTGCAGAGGAAATGCTGATCACCACCCGGCGCATTTTGAAGGGCTTGCGGTTTGACGAGGCAGCCATTCAACGCAATTTGTACCGCTTTGCGCCCTTTGCGGCAACCGAAAGGGTGCTCATGGCGCTGGTCAAGCGGGGCGCAGACCGGCAGGCAATGCACGAGCGCCTGCGCGGTCTTTCACTCGCCGCGTGGCAGGCGGTTCAGAACGGACAGGAAAACCCGCTGCTGGCATTTTTATGTGAGGATGAGCAGATTGGTGCTATTCTCGGCAGCGACCAAGTTAGACAGCTGATGAACGTAGAGGCTTATCTGGGAATTGCCGGGCAGCAGGCGCGCCGCATGGCGGAGCGAATCCGCGAGGAAATCGAGGAGAAAGCAGAGGAGCAAAAACCATGAAACAGGCAGAAATTGGGATATATGGATTAGGGGTGATGGGCTTTAATCTGGGGCGCAATTTTCAACGCAATGGTTTTCGCGTAGCCGTGTACAACCGTTCGCCGGAAAAAGTGCGTTTATTTGTTGAGCAGCCCGCCCCCGGTGCGACCCCGTTGGGCGCTGCCAGTTTAGCCGAATTAACCGCTATGCTGGAAAGACCCCGCCGGCTGCTGCTGATGCTGCCGGCCGGCAAAACGGTAGATCAGGCGATTGAGGATGTGTTGCCTTATCTGGAACCGGGCGATATTCTGATTGACGGCGGTAATTCGTATTTTCTGGACAGCGATCGGCGCAGTCTGAATCTGGCTGAGAAAGGGATTCACTTTATTGGGATGGGCGTTTCCGGCGGGGAGGAGGGTGCGCTTTGGGGTCCGAGCCTGATGCCGGGTGGTTCGCCAGCGGCCTGGCAGGTATTACAGCCCATGTTGATGGCAGTGGCTGCCAAAGCCGAGGATGGGGCTGCCTGTGTCAGTTACATTGGCCCGCGCGGGGCCGGTCATTATGTCAAAATGGTTCATAACGGCATTGAATACGGCGATATGCAGTTGATCGCCGAAGCCTATGAGGTGCTGCGGCGGGTGTTGGGTCTGACCGCAAGTCAGTTAAGTGGGATTTTCAACCGGTGGAATGAAGGTGAATTGAAATCTTTTTTGATCGAAATCACTGCCAAAGTGCTGGCAAAGGTGGATGAGGAAACCGGACAACCGCTGGTGGACCTGATATTGGATGAGGCTGAGCAGAAAGGCACCGGAAAATGGACTGCCCAGAACGCGTTCGATATAGGGGCGGCAGTGCCGACCATTGACGCAGCCGTTTACAGCCGCATCCTTTCTGCAATGAAGGCGGAGCGCGTTCATGCCAGCACAATTTTCAGCCATGCCGCGCCATCCTATACGGGCAGCAGCGAGGATCTCATTCAAGCCGTGCGCGAGGCGTTATATGCCAGCAAAATCCTTTCCTACGCGCAGGGTATGGCGATGCTGCGTCTGGCTTCAGCTGAGTACGATTACGCTTTCAATCTGGCAGAACTGGCGCGCATCTGGCGGGCGGGCTGTATCATCCGTGCCAGCCTGTTGAATGACATTACTGCTGCCTATCAGGAAAATGCCAGCCTGCAAAACCTGCTGCTTTCGCCCTACTTCAGCGAGGCAGTTAACCGCCGTCAGCAATCCTTGCGCAGGGTGGTCATGGTTGCGATTGAACAGGGCATTGCCGTACCGGGCATGTCCGCTTCGCTGGCCTACTTTGATGCCTACCGCAGTGAACGGCTTCCGGCGAATTTGATTCAAGCCCAGCGGGATTTCTTTGGAGCGCACACTTACCGTCGGGTTGACAAAGCGGGTGTTTTTCACACCCGCTGGGAAGATTGAATCCCCATTTGTGGCGCTGGCCGGTCAGTTTATTGCAATACGTGCTGGCGGTACCAGTCAATTGTTGCGGTTAATGCCTCTTGCAGAGGGGTTGCCGTTTGACCGAAGGCGTTGGTGTATTTGCTGCAGTCCACCACAAAAGGTTTTTCAAATTCATACATCATTTCCACTGATTCGCGTGCTTCGGGAATTAACAAACCGCCAATTGCCATCATGAATCTTCCCATCCCACTGATTTTTGGAGGCTTACCCAGAATTTCAAAAATCATCTCACCCAATTCGCGTTGAGTTACGGCCGGGGCGGTAGGGACATGCCAGGCCTGTCCGTAGGCTCGATCTTCTTGTGCCAGCCTGACCAGCGCTTTGCCAAAGTCTTTGATATAAGTATAACTGTGGGGCAGATCGAGATTTCCGACAAAACTGGTGGTTTTACCCCGCAAGGCAGGGACGAACACTCGTTCACCCAGGGTGGAAGCCAGCACACGGGGGCCGAAAAAGTCCGAAGCGCGCCCAATCACGACCGGCAGTATGGATTTCTGGTGGGCATCCAGCGCGGCCTGTGCCATCCTGGCCCGCAGTTGACCTTTGCGGGTGGTGGTAGCGTAGGGCAAATTTTCATGGATAGGTCCATCAACCTCACCGTACATATACAGGTTTTCCCCGATGATCAGACGTGCGCCAGCCGCGGCGCTGCCTTCCAGAATGTTTTGCTGTAGAGATGGAAATTTTTCCACCCACTGGTGATAGGGCGGCTGGGCGCATTGATAAACATAGCCGGCAGCATTGCAGGCTCGAATTGCCTGTGCCCGGTCGTAAATATCGGCTTGCACAACCTCAACCTGATCAGGTACTTCGGCTTTACCGCTGCGGTTAACCACCCGTACCTCAGCACCTTGTTGGAGCAGTTCATCCACAACCGAAAGCCCCAGCGGTCCGCTGCCGAAAACAACATGAAGGGTAGAATTTTTTGACATGACTTAACTCCTGAAGAAAATGATTACAAAAGATGAACAAGTTCACGAAACAATGCTGACAGTTCACCGCGGGGGTTCTTTACAGATTCATCAAGTCCATCAAGCGTTCGATTTCAAAGCGGTAAAATGCGGCTGGATCGCTGACCAGCGGTTGAATATGATTGAAAAGCTCCAGCATAATCATCCCATGAATGTGATACCAGCCAACGATGCCGATATACACCACCTTATCGGGCAGGAAGGGTTGAAAATCCTGCATGGACTGTGAAAAGCGAATCTGTACCTGAGGCGGAAGGTTTTCCAGAAAGTCCGGGTATGGGCGGTTTTCCTGCCGGTAGGCGCGCTCCAGAATGCGTAAGATGGGGGCAAAGACTTTGCCGGCCGTTGGGGCGGTGACCGCTTCCTCGGCCTGATAACCGGGGATGGGATTGCCAAAGATTAACTGAAAATCCACCGGGTGATCCAGCGCCCAGCGCCGGTAACTGAGCAAAACCTGCAGCAAACCTTCCCGCGCCGGCTGATCGCCAAAACGGGCGGCGGTTTCTTCCAGCGCTGCGGCTAAAGCCTGATAGGCATCCACAATCAGCGCAGTGATCAGGGCATCCCGGCTTTCAAAATAGCGGTACAATGCCGGCCCGCTCATGCCCATTTGTCTGGCAATTGCGTTCAGTGAAAGGCTGGCAGTTCCGCCTTCCGCCATTTGAAGGCGGGCAAGGCTTTTGATTTCGTCCATCGTGATTTGGCGGAATTTTTCTCTTCTGGTCATAGTGTTTCATCTTTGTTATAATATATAACTTATGTTATTATATATTGCGTAATTTGTCAAGGGATATTGGGGCGGAATTGGGAAAACCGGCTGGTCAATGTTGGAAAATGTGTTAAAGGTACATATTTCATCGGCTAAAGAGTTCACAACGGGGGTAAAATAGTGGCTGATTGGGCTTACAGGAAAAAACTGGCCGGCGGTATGTCAAATCCCTGCCTGCACATCCCCAAAAACATCGCAGCGATTTCAGGCGTGGCAGGAGTGGGACGGAAATTAGACCGTCCCTTCAATACTCATCAGCGGAGGCAACCTTGAAAACCCATATTGCTGATAGGATACTTTCACAAAAACGGCGGGAGTGCATCCTGCCAGCGGCTTATCCCCTCGGTTTCGAGATGAACAAAGCCATCTCCGAATTCGCCACCGATACCGATACGCAAATTCAGGTTCTTGAAGAGGCGGCTCAGCGCTTTGGAGGAGCATTTCTTCTGCCGGTTTGGGATCGGATGATTGAGGCCGAGGCGTTCGGTTCGCCGCTTAATATGGATGCCAATACCCCTCTCGGCGCGGCGGCTGCAACAGTTGTTTCTCAGCGGGATGTGGACGCGTTGATTATTCCCCGGCCGGGTCATAAACGGACTACGGTAACGCTGGCAGTGCCCCGCCTGCTCAAAGAACGCTTACCTGAACCAAAGCCGTTTGTTCTGGGGATCATGAACGGCCCGCTGGCAGTTGCCCGCCAGCTGATTGGGGAGGACGCCTGGGATGAAATATTGAATGAGCAGCCGCCGGTGCTGGATGCGCTGTTGGATAAAATCATGCGGTTCTTACCGGATTATGCCCATGCCTTTTCTTTCAACGAAGCCGATGGGGTCATTCTCAGTGAGCCGCTGGATGAAAGCCTGACCGCCGAACAGCGCGAGCGCTTTTCACTGCGCCATATTCAGCGGCTGGTTGGGGAGGTGCAGAATCCGCGTTTTGCTTTTATTCTTCATAATTCACTGGCGGATTTGGAACAGATCAGCCAGTTGACGACGAGCGGTGCAGCGGGGTACTGGTTTGGCAGCCGGGCGGATTTGGCGGCTGCTGCACACCGGCTGCCTGAACAGGCGCTTCTGATCGGTAATCTGTCCATAAACCAGATGACAGAGTCCTCGCCGCAGGCGGTTCATCAGGAAACCCTGAATTTGTTGAATGCGATGCGAGACTTCCCCAATTTCATCCTTGCACCGGAGGATGATTTACCGCCCCACACTCCTCTGGCAAATCTGCAGGCGTTGATGGATGCGTTGAATGAGTACAACAGCGGCGTTTAGCCGCTGGACTGACGGCGTTTCTGTTCCACAATTCCCCCGCTGGCACCGCGGTCCGTTGTGTTCTTCAGAAACTCAGCCGTACTGATTTCCTCAATTTGCGGTGTCAGGATGGGCAGAATCAACAGTTGCCCGACTGCATCCCCGGCTTCAAACACGAGCGGTTCATCGGTCGGATTTGCGACCTTGACGAGAATTTCACCCTGGTAGCCGGCATCAACCACGCCTGTGCCCAGCAGATGATTGCTGCGGCCTTTCGGTTTCAGTAAACCGACAAATCCGGCGGGAATTTGTACGCCGATGCCGGTTGGTATGATGCCGAACTGATGCGGGGGTATCTCGACCCTCTCTGCGGCATACAAGTCCATGCCGGCATCTTCGGCATGTTTGCGAGTGGGCAAATGGGCGTCCGCCCGCAGGCGGGCAATCCGGATTCGCTCCATTTTTCTAAACCGAAGCAGGCGGATTATTTACCGCGCCGCATGCGCAGCCACGCGCTGGTGATAAATGCCAACGTGGTAAAGGCGGTCAGGTAAATCTTGGTGAAATCCACCACCGGTTTGACCTGAACACCCTGCTCATTGGCGACAATCACCGCTACCGGCCGGGCAAAGGTCTTACCGCCACCGCCGCCGCCTGAACCACTACCCTTGTTTTCCTCGCTAACGCCAGCACCGCTGCCAATTCCAAAGCCCATAATGCTGACTACTTCGGCTGCCGGCAGGATGAGGTTGCCCTGATGTTTGATGGTTTCACCAAAAACGGCGTTCACATCCGCGGTTGCCATGAATTGATCCATGGTATCCTGAATGGTTTCCAGGGCTGCAGATGCCAGCGCGTTTTCGTTTTCGGGGAGGGTGGCTTCGCTTGTGTTTTCAGTTTCAGAAGCGCTCATTGGTTAACTCCTTTTATAAATCAATTTCAGCAAGAAGAGCAGGAATAACCCGCTCAGAATGATGATTACTTGAATGATGCGGGTCAAATCATGTACAGGCAAAAATTGGGTTTCCCCCTGCGGGGTTTGAACCTGAACCCCGACCGGTCGGTTCCAGATGATGCCGAATTGGGCGGAAGGTACAAAGCGGAAGGCCTGTGCAACCGGGCTGATCTGGTAACCGCGCCATTTGACCGGTGGACGGTTTGTGTTCATCATTTTCCTCATCATTTTCTATACTGATTTAGAAGGTATGTTTTCTGACTGAGATTATATCATTATCCTATTTTTGAATATCCTCTAAAAAGTCAGGGCATCAAAGCTACCCATCCCGCAGGAGGAAGAAGAAAAGTTTTTGATGGATTGGTGCCTACATGATCCACTCGTTTATTGTCAATTATGCTGCTAGAATTTACCCATGATACAGGATCAGCGACTTGAATGAACCATTGTTCGGTTGGGTGCAGATTTACCCATATTGATAAGCCATTTTCATACTTAATCAGTATTTTCCAAAGTTGATTTTGCTGAATGGCTTCTTCAACACCTTTCATCTCCCCATGAACATCATATAAAATTTCAACGGGCTTACTTAGAGCGCATAATTGGTGAATTGACGCTACCAGTTTAACCTTCTTTTGAATTAAGTCCAGGACTTCTTCTGTTTCGCCAAGTGAGTCAGGGGTCGGGATGTAACCTGCATGACAATATGCTATTTCGTTCGCCATGTAGATGTAGTGTTCATCGGTGCTGTAGCCTGTCCACTTTGGCTTGTCTGCGGTCGAGAAATACCATGGATAAAAGCCCACTCCAAAGCTGATCATTTTTGGCTTAATACGTAATAAATCGAAATGAACAAGAGGAGGTATCATCATACCGGATTCCTCTCTGCCACTATCTTCGGCTATGACTGCGTCCACATTGCCTGCATAGAGAAAGTGGTGTCCCCCTTCACCGATTACAACGGTATTATGGGCATTCCGTTGATTGGCTAGTAGATGGGTGTAACTCTTCAGAGTTGTTCTAAAGCGTGCGTTTTGAGGCAAAGCGGCATTATAATCCACCTTTTCCGAAGGATTGACGGCGGTTGAAACATCCAGGTAGGATATGGTGGTCTTATAACGACGGTGGATTTCAGATGCAATGTATCGAGCAATCTCTGAACTGCGGGAGGGACTTAGCAGAAAAGATTGTATGCCGGTTGTGTGGTTATACCATGCCGGAATGGGGTTGTTAGATGGGTCACGCGCAAGTAAATCTGGTGAAAATTCGTCGGAATTAGGGTAGATGTCAACATAGTTTTCATGCAATCCGAATAGGTAACCACTATGTTGGGCGGTTTTGCTTAAATTAATCAAATCATCATCTCCACCCCAAAGGGGATTGGCAGGGAGGACGGTGGGATAACAGTTGTCAAATCCGCATTTTTGCCAGTTATGACGCAATACAATAAGGTCTGTGATTCCTCTTTCGGCCAACAGCGATACAAATTGCGAGTCTTCCTGAAATGTTCGTTCCGCCCATAAGTCCAGTAACACTTTACCCACTAATTTTTCACGATAAGGCGAAGAGGGGGTAGGAAGTAAAGGCAATACCTCATCTAGCGAATCAGAAACAGTCAGGTATATAACCTCATGTAGAGGACGACTCTCGCCGATAGAATTAGGAAAGTAATACACTGTTTGACTAAAAGCAAAAGACTGATCAGAAACTTTACTGTTCATTTTCTCTATGATTGAAGATTCACTTTCCATCCAATCAAAATAAGCAGAAACGAAGTGTTGTTTGTATAACAGTAAGTTAAAAAAAGGCAGGTAGGGTATGGTAATAATTCGTGCCGATTCGGTTGCTTCAGAGCGATCCAGGGTGAAAGCCGAAACAGATGCGGAAGTCGAATAAACCTGTAGGCAAAGAGTTTTTCCGGAAATTGTTAACAGGTATGTGTATTCAATGCTTTCCCCTCGAATTTTTGCCTCCCATTTGACTTGTAAGCTTTTGTTCTGCCACAAATCAGCGGTATACGAAAATTGAGTCGGGTCAGTCTCCCAAATTGGTATATCTAGACCGTTAACCAGGAATCGTGGACCGCCGTAATTAGAAGGATAAAAAGGTGAATCTTTTCCAATTACCACTGTCAAATCATTAAGAGAACCTGTTTTTGGAGTATAGATGTATTGGATTTTTTGCTTCGAATCAAGGTAATAGAAAATATAGGAATCCCGTTGCCTCATAACTCCATTTTCATAGCGTTCACCAGGCACGGGTGGAGAAGGTGCAGCACCGCCGCAAGTTTCCACAAAAGTTTCGGCTGGACGGGTTGGAACAAGCGATGTTTTAATTATCGGAGATGGATTAGAAGGAGGAGGAACATTTTCTAGAGGAGGCAAAACAGAACAGGCAATTAGGAAGTATATGATAAGAAGCAGCCATCCAGTGTTGCAAATAACTGTGAAAAAAGGAGGTTTTGTTTGCATCTGATTTCGTGTTACTAAAAACTTAATAATCAAAGACGCGATGGGGAAATGAAGCGTAAGTGTAATATTTTAATTTAAAAATTAATGGATTGCAGCAATGCGCATTAGCTCAACTAAAATGTTACCGTAGTAAGATGGTTAGCTCAAAAGAAAAAGTTACTGGAGCTAATCATGGTCGAAACAGAGCCAATGACGATCAACGAAAGACGAAAATATCTCTACAAG
>Ga0308395_1000223_pt1 | contig 49238 bp, 40 predicted proteins | sample Hotspr20SampleP4_FD_202097 | JGI IMG/M metagenome (GOLD analysis project Ga0308395, IMG submission 202097) | Hot spring phototrophic mat microbial communities from Mushroom Spring, Yellowstone National Park, Wyoming, United States - 20050930_P4 ... | reverse complement strand
TATGATGGCTCGGTGCATCACAAATGAAAAGCAAGGACGATTTGTTTTTTATGGGGCAATGGTCATGGAAGGTATAGTTGCTCTGATTTGGGCAGCTATTGCTATGGCTTTTTTTGGTAGCATTGAAGGACTCAATGAGGTGATGGGAAAAGAAGGAAGAACGGCTGCTTATGTGGTTAATTTGATTTCAAATACATTATTAGGTCGTTTGGGTGCTATTTTAGCTTTGCTAGGTGTGGTGGCTGCTCCCATCACAAGCGGTGATACTGCATTTCGTTCAGCTCGTCTTATCATTGCCGATGCTTTTTCTATTTCTCAAACGAAGATTAAAAATCGTTTATTAATTGCCGTATTTTTATTTGTTGGTTCATTTTTCCTGACGCAGATAAATTATAGCATTTTGTGGAGATACATGGCCTGGAGCAACCAGACGCTTGCTACCATTACATTGTGGGCTGTTACTGTGTATTTGTACAGGGAGAATAAGTTTTATTGGATATCTTTATTACCCGCTGCATTTATGACAATGGTTACATCAACCTATTTTTTCTTTGCACCTGAGACGCTGTCTCTACCCTATAACCTTTCCCTTGTATTAGGAGTTTCTGTTACTATTTTCATTTTAGGATTGTTTTTTATCTATGTTCGAAAAAATTTAGCTAAAAAACTTTTGATAATAAAAAAATGAGTAAATTCGCCCAAAAATAATTTGGTATGAAGAAATTATTTTTAATGTTGATGTTGGCTAGTGTTTTTACTTTGTTTACGGGATGTGAAAAAAATAATTGGCCCATTGTAATTAAGTCGAAAGTTACCTACCGTGTGAGTGGAACAGCCCAGGAAGTAATTATCATGTATCGCGATGAAACAGGTTCAAACAAGATAAAGGGAGTTTCAGGAAATAATTTACCATGGAAATATGAATTTAAAGTGAAGCCAAATACTTATGTATTTTTGCAGGCTAAAAACAATACAAATCAAGGAAATGTTAAAGTAGAAATTCTCAAAGGGTCGAAAACTGTTTTTACTGAATCATCAAGTATGCCGTACGGCACAGCAACATGTAGTGGCTACATCAAGTAAGTTGCCTCAATTTGATTATCTTATATGAAATCTTTTTTGTTTCAAGCGTTATTTTTAAAAGTTTAGTTAATTCCAGCGAAGGAAAATGAATAGGTTTCGTATAGTTTTCAATTTCATAGGGTAAATGGATATTCGCTTCAGGAGAAAGGTATCCATAGCCCTTGAAAATTCCATTTTCAAGGTAAATGATAGGAGAAAGGTTGGTCTGGAATTTTTCAATAAGAAGTAATGTTTCATTGTTAAAAAGCAAAGATTTCATGAAGGTTTCAGCTTTGACATTGTATGTGTCAGGAGGCTCTTGACCAATGCATGCACCTTGGCACTCATGGCGGAAAAAAGCAGGACAGGGTTTTTCTTTTGTTAGATGGCAATGAGTTTCACAAAGTCTATGCTCGGAACAGTGAATCAAGAGAAAATGACGGGCTTCTTCTATGTTATCGAAAAGAGCAAAAGGGAGTTCTTTCGAAGAAGAAAATGGTTTAATCCGAAAGTGAATATATCCTTTCTCATCGATGCTTGAATAAATGCCAAATTTACCTGAAAAAGGATTTTTGCAGGGTAAGAGGGGTTGCAAGGATTTTTCTTCAGCCCATGCCAGCAAAGTGGAAATAAGTTCGCTGTTGGTAACTTTAAAATCTAGTCGCTGGTAGTGCTCTTGAATAAACTTGTTAGCTTTTGACTTAGAACGAAGATGAAGTTTAACTCCCTTTTTAATGTTGGGGTGGTGATCTAAAAAAATTAAAGTATCATTTTTATCAAAAAAATAAAAAATTCCATTTTTTTCAGGGAGATCTTCCCAGGGTTGTATATGGTTTTCTGAACTATTTTCTTGCAGAAAAAGAATTTTTAGTAACAAATGGGCAGTGGCAAGGGCGTCGGAAAGAGCACGGTGATGGTCCTCAAGAGGAAGTTCAAGCCAGTTAGCGAGTTCTTGGAGTTTATATTTGGGAAGATCAGGAAAATATTCCCTAGAAAGAGCAAGCGTGTCAATTATAATTCGTTCAAATTGGATACCTATTCTTGCAAATTCTTGTTTTAACATGCTATAGTCAAATCTTGCATTGTGAGCAACAAAATGAGCATCCCCTAAGAAATCAAGCACATCTTCAGCAATTTCGGAAAACCGTGGTGCATGCTTGACCATTGAGTCTGTTATACCGGTTAACTCTGTAATGAAAGGTGGTATTTTAATACCTGGATTAACTAAGGTTTGAAAAGTATCGGTAATTTTATTATTTTCGATTTTAACGAGGGCTATTTCGATAATGCGACTTGAATCGGCGTTGCCACCAGTTGTTTCAACATCACAAACAACATAGGTTTGAGACATTATTGAAGAAGTTTAATAAAGCCTGAAACTTGCTTTAATTTATCAAACAATGGTCTAGGATCGCCTTTTAAATTACCTGCTGCAAGTTTGCCACAGTAATAAGCATAACCGTCTAATAGGATGGTATGGTTTTTGTCGAAAAGACGAACTTTATAATTTCTTCCTGAATCGCAACCTGACTCAAACACTTCAGCGTTTTTTTCAAGCTGTAAGGAGTCAATGAGTTTACACATTGAAGTGAAAAAATTGCGATCAGGAATAAGTGTGGTGTCGTGAAATACTTTTTGGGAATTATACACTTTAACTCTTATCGTTGAAGAGTCAATGGTGGCTTTGAAATTACGGATGTCTTCTTCTTTTTTTCTAGGAACATCTTCGTAAATGAGAATAATCTGTTTGATTTGATAGATCTTGTGATGGCTTTTTGTTTGAAAAGATGATGTTTTAGAAGAATTTTTTGAACAAGAAAGAAAAGAAAGAGCAATTACTATTAAAAATTGAATACTATTTTTCATGGCTTGAGAACATTGTTTTCAATTAGTTTTTCAACGAGCATAATAAATTCTTTTGGGTGCATGGCATCTTCGAGTTTGTATTTGCCAATGTGTGTTCTACAAAGGGAGCCCAAATAGGCTGAAGTGTTAAGAGCATCTCCAAAGTCTCTAGCTAAGGAGCGAACGTATGTGCCCTTACTGCATACGACTCGAAAGTCAACTTCGGGGAGTTCGATACGCAAAATTTCAAATTCATAAATGGTAATAGGGCGTGGGGTGAGGTGGATGGTCTTGCCACTGCGGACATATTCGTAAGCTTTTTTGCCGTTCACTTTTATGGCACTGTATTGGGGAGGCATTTGCATTTGGTTGCCAATCATTTCTTTAGCCTTTTCATAGATGAGTTCAGGGGTTATATGGTCGATAGGGTAGCCTTCTTCAATTTCGTTAATTGTTTCTTTATCGAACGAAGGAGTGAAGGCCCCTAGGATAAAAGTTCCCTCGTATGTTTTAGGTAAACTTTGAATTTTGTTTGCCATTTTGGTTTTGTTCCCAGTAAGTACGATAAGTAAACCCGTCGCCAGCGGGTCAAGGGTGCCTCCGTGACCCATTTTAATGTTTTTTTTAAAAAGTCTGTATAAGTTTTGCTTGATGTAGTTAACAGCATCGAAAGATGTCCAAGTGTATGGTTTATCGATGAGGAGAATTTCTCCTTTTTCAAAGTCAAACATGGCTTAAATATTTGTTAAATTCACATTCAAGGCAATGAGCAATAGAAAGATTAGACTTAAAATTATACGATACCAACCAAAAACTTTGAACCCATGCTTTACTAAAAACTGGATAAATATTTTAATTACAATCCAGGCAACTATAAATGAAATAACATTGCCTAAAAGGATAAGTTTCAAATAATACGGTTCGGAAATCACGGAAAAATGTTTGTACATTTCGAGAAATGCTGCTGCCGCAATGGTTGGGACTGCAAGGAAAAAACTAAATTCAGCAGCTTGCTTTCGCGAAAGCTTTTGAGAAAGACCGCCAATGATGGTAGCTGCAGATCGACTCACGCCCGGAAACATCGCTAGTGCTTGGAATAAGCCAATGATAAAAGCATTTTTTGTTGTGATTTGTTTTTCCGTTTGATGGTTCCCAAGCTTGTCGATAAATAAAAGTATAATACCAATCACAAGGAGATTGATTATTACCATGAAAACATTTCCCAAAAAAGCTTCAATGTAAGAGTGAAACAAAAGACCAAGGATAGCAGCAGGTAAAAAAGCAATAAACAATGTCCAATAAAATGCTAAGGATTTAAAAAATTCTTTCCAGTAAAGCAGTATTACCGATAGAATAGCACCAAATTGTATAGAGACAATATAAGTTTTAACAAAATCAGTGGATTCAAGGTGTAGCAGAGAGCCAGCTAAAATTAGATGACCTGTTGAAGAAACGGGCAAAAATTCTGTTAATCCTTCAACAATAGCAAGGACAACAGCTTCGAAAATAGTCATTCTTTATTACGATTAGATTTATATAAAATGGCTATTACATTGACCACAATACCAGCAATGATAAGAATAGGTGCGAGGGTAAGACGACGTGGTGAAAAAATTTCAGGATTGAAAACATTGGGATCATTCGAACCTCCACCTATCATGAGTAAATACCCTAATACCATTAAAACTATTCCTGCTAACATTAACAAATAATTGACTTTTCCAAAGACAGAGCCTATTTTTTTGTTGGAGGTTTTTTGCGTCATGTTTTTTGCAAAAATAGTATATTTTTATTTCATGCAGTTGCAACTTTGGCTAAAAAAAATCTTGGTGTTGGGCAACATTTTTTCAATGTCTGCCTGTTCTTGCCTAGATAAGGTTATGACTCGCATGTCAAGATATTTCAGTTGGCTTTGAAGATTTTTCATTGTTTCGGGCAAAATATTTAGGTAATTTCCAGCTAAGTTTAAGTATACCAACTTGGGTAAAAATCCTATCTCAGGGGGAATTTGTGTAAGTTCATTGAATCGAAGGATAAGAGTGCGTAATTCTTTACAGTTTTTAATTTCTGGTGAAATGTTGTTAATTTTATTATTCCCTAGATTCAAGACTCTTAAATGGGTGAGTTTGCCTATTTCGGGTGGAATAGATTTAATTTTATTAAAACTTAAATCTAAATAAATAAGATTTTTGCAGGCAAACACCTGAGGTGGGATTTCTTTTAATCCTTTGTGTTTCATTTGTATGTAAAAAACACTGTCGGGATTTTGTTTTATATCGGTCAGGTTTTTATAACGTTTTAATTTGCTATAGTCAAAATCTTGTGCTTTTGATGAATAGGGGAAAAATAGGATGGGAAGCAGTAAAAGGAATAAATAAAAATGCAAATATGTTGTTTTATTCATATTCTTACATTAGCAAGGATAGCCAGCGATTTAGCCTTATCTTTTTTGAGTTGGGAAATTAATTCATCTGTAGAAGAAAATTTAATTTCATCTCGTAGCCGTTCGTGGAGGTGAAGGTTAATTTGTTGTCCATAGATTTGTTCGCTGAAATCAAAAACATGTGCTTCTATACGTGTATTTAAACCATCGAAAGTAGGCCTGGTTCCTATGTTAACCATCCCTAAGTAAGTATGGTCTTTTATTTCAATGGTGGCAGCGTAAACTCCATTTTTGGGTAATAATTTGTATGGATGAAGCACTAAAATATTAGCAGTGGGAAAACCTAATTCGTTTCCTCTATGATCGCCGTGGGTTACTGTTCCCATTATCAAATACGGGTGACCTAGTAATCTATTTGCTAGGGATATTTTTCCTCGCATAAGTAATTTTCTTATGGTAGAGGAGCTTACAATAAGTCCATCAATTTCGAGAGGTTCAACATAACTGATGTTTAGCTGTAAACTTTTTTTAATACTTTCAAGTGTTTCGATAGACCCTTCTCTGTTTTTTCCGAAGGAATGATCATAGCCCACAACAAGAGCTCTTACATGGAGTTTATGGTATAAGTAATTTTCGATGAACTCAAACGGTGTATATTGAGCAAATTCGGGGGTAAAATTTTTAAAAAAAACATAATGAAGGTTGAATGTTTTGAGCAAGTAAAGTTTTTCTTCAACAGTTGTAAGTAAGCCTACTTCATTGTTTTCATGATAAAGTACGTGGCGGGGATGTTGTAAAAATGTAAACAAAAGGGATGAATATCCAAGTTTTGTAGCAATGTCAATTAATTGTTGAAGGATAAGTTGATGCCCACGATGCACTCCATCGAATGTACCTACAGTGGCAACTATTTCCTCTTGTTCGGGTATGCTTTTTATGCTTTTGTCGTCGAGGATTTTCATATATGTAAGCTTGGACAAAATTACATATTAGCTATGATATTCATGGATGTTTTTTTCTTGCATATTTTTGTAAAAAGTAATATATGGATTTACATGAATTTCAAGGAAAATTTTTATTAAAACAATATGGGGTCGTGGTGCCCGTCGGTTATGTTGCCTATAATGCTGACGAAGCGGTAGATGCAGCTCGCAAAGTTCAAGAAGAGACTGGATCTGATAAATGGGCAATTAAAGCACAGATTCATGCTGGCGGAAGAGGCAAAGCTGGAGGAGTAAAAATAGCTAAAAGTATAGATGAAGTCAAACATTTTGCTCAACAGCTTTTGGGAAGTCGATTAGTGACTCCTCAGACTTCGGCTGAAGGCAAGTTGGTTCGTAAAGTTTTGGTAGAGCAAAATATTTACTACCCAGGTGCCGAACAACCTCAGGAATTTTATATGAGCTTTTTACTAAATCGGTCTCAGGAAAAATATATGATGATGTATTCTCCTCAAGGGGGGATGGAGATTGAGACTGTTGCTGAGCAAACACCAGAGCTTATATTTTCAGAATTCATTGATCCAACCCTTGGACTTATGCCCTACCAAGCTCGAAGAATAGCTTTCAATCTGGGTTTAAGTGGAGAAAGTTTTCAAAACATGGTAAATTTCATTATGAACTTATATAAAGCAGCTGCAGCTATAGATGCAAGCCTGGTTGAAATTAATCCAATATTAAAAGCTTCTGATGGGAAAATTTTTGCTGCAGATGCCAAAGTTGTGATTGACAACAACGCTTTATATCGCCATCCAGATATAAAAGCAATGCACGATCCAGATGAAGAAGATCCCCTTGAAATAGAGGCAAGTCAATATAAGCTGAATTACATTAAATTACAAGGAAATGTTGGATGCATGGTAAATGGGGCAGGACTTGCTATGGCAACGATGGATGTTATAAAAATGAGTGGTGGAGAACCAGCTAATTTTTTAGATGTTGGGGGAAGTGCTGATGTAGAAAGAGTGGAAAAAGGATTTAGAATAATTTTAAAAGATCCAAATGTTAAATTGATTTTTGTAAATATTTTTGGTGGGATTGTTCGTTGCGATCGTGTAGCAAACGGTATCGTCCAGGCTTATAAGAATATTGGGGAAATTCCAGTGCCCATAGTCGTTCGGCTTCAAGGTACGAACGCAGAAGAAGGCAAAAAAATTATTGCTGAAAGTAGCTTAAAAGTATATTCTGCTGTAAAAATTGATGAAGCTGCTTACCTCATTCAAGACTTATTGAATAAGTAAGAGTTTTATAAAATTTTTTAAATTTAAAAGAAAAGCCCACCTAGTGGTGGGCTTCATTTTTAGGGTTAAGAGTTTCTATTTGATTTGTAAGTGTTCAATGTAAGTTTTATCGTTAGCTTCTATGCAAAGGATATATTGACCTTGAGTTAGATGATGGAGAGAAATGCGTTTTTCTTTTATGTTCTCCATCTTTTCCCAGAAAACGAGTTTTCCTTGTGCATCATAGATGGATATCGTTCCGTTGAACTCTTTATCACCAAAGTTAATGAAGAATACACCATCAGAAGGATTAGGATAAATTAAGAATGGAGCTTTTTCGTTGTTAGCGATACCTGTCAAAACATCTAGCATAGCTGGATTGGAAATAAATACGCCGCATGAGCTAGTAATTAAACATCTGTATTGTCCTATATCGGCAGTAGTAACATTGAATATTTGAAGGGTAGCAGAAGTTGCTCCAGAAATGTGGGAATTGTTCGTTAAGTTAGCACCGTTTTTCTGCCATTGATAGAGTAGATTATTACCTGTGGCTACTACCGAAAATGTTGCGGTTTGCCCTTCTGGAATAGTTAAGTCTGATGGTTGAGAAGTAATTTGAGTAGCAGGATTTACACTTAAAGTAGCAGGATCACTTATTATTGATCCACATGTATTTGTAATTACACATGTGTAAATGCCTGCATCGTTTGCAGTTACATTACTTAAAATAAGGGTTGCAGAAGTCGCACCAGGGATGTTGATGCCATTTTTTCTCCATTGGTATGTAGTAGGTGAAATACTGTAAGCTGTAACCATAAACATGGCAGAACCACCTTCACAAACTGTTTGACTTACTGGTTGTGTAATAATAGTAGGAACTTGGTCTATGGTTAGGATGGCTGGCTGACTAACAAGTGTAGCACAACTATTTGATACAACGCAAAGATATGTTCCAGCATCACTACTGGTGACATTATTTAAAGTTAATGTGGGTGAGGTTGCTCCAGCTATATTACTTCCGTTTTTCTTCCATTGATAAGTGAGAGAAGTTCCTGTTGCTGAAATGGTAAAGGTAACAGTACTTCCTTGACAAACATTTTGTGAAACAGGCTGGGTTGTTATAGATGGTGTTTGATCTATAGTTAAAGTAGCTGGTTGACTTTCTACACTACCACATGAATGAGTAACTACGCAGGAATATGTACCTGCATCACTTGCAGTTATATTGTTCAGGGTGAGTGTGGAAGAAGTAGCACCTGGAATATTAGTGCCATTTTTCTTCCATTGATAAGTTAGTGTGGAACTGCTAGATGCTGATATGCTGAATGTTACACTTGATCCTTCGCAAGCATTTTGGGAGCTGGGTTGACTTGTGATGAGAGGTGGTTGATCGAGTGTTAAAGTAGCAGCTTGACTTTCAACTGTACCACAAGCATTTGTAACAACACAACTATACGATCCAACATCGCTTGATGATACATTGTTAAGAGTTAAAGAAGGAGAAGTTGCTCCAGATATGTTTGATCCATTCTTTTTCCATTGGTAGGTTAATGGTGCAGTACCAGAGGCTGCTACAGTGAATGTTACATTTGACCCTGAACAAGCGCTTATTGATTGAGGTTGGGCGGTAATAGAAGGTGGGGTGCAACTGGAAGAGTTGGAATTGATGACGAGGTCATCGATCCAGAGCATAAATTTGTCGGTAGAGGTATGTTGGATGGCGAGATAGATGGTTTGGTTATCATAAGCTGAGAGGTTATAGGTGAATTGAGTCCAAGTAGAGGGGGCTTGAACTGGGTTAGATCCGCTGATGGGGGTGAAGCTTGAGGGGTTGTTGTTGGTGGTGGAGACGAGGACTTTAAATTCGTCGTTTCCCCAGGTGCCTGGTTTAGGGCTAAGAGCCCAGAAGGAGAAGGAAGAGTTAGTTCCGAGTTGAATAGGTGGGGAGATGAACCAATCGTTGCTAGGGGAGGCATCGGAGGGGCAAATAGCCATGCCACAGCGTTGACCGCCATGGGCGTTATTGCCGTTGATAGTACAACCGCTAGCGGAGGGGTTCATGCACATCCAAGCGAAGGCGGTACCTTCTCCGGTGAAATCGCAATCGGCGCTGGCATATGTAGTTTTTCCGTCGCCGTCGACGGTGGTCCATGGAGAGAAGTCAGTAGTGAAGTCTGAGGAGTTTTCGAAGTCCCAAGTGAAGGGGAAAGTATTGATAAGAGCAGTTAGGGTAGTAGCTTGAGCTGTGACTCCGGAGCTCCAGACATAGCTACCGGTATTGCTCCATAATTTGTAGTAGTAAGTTGTATTGGGGTTAAGACCGGTATGGGAGAAAGAAGTTGCGGTGCCGTAGTAGAGGACGGTACCGCCGCCGGGTATAGATTGGCCTGCGGAATAAGCTGTGCCGTTAGCTGGGGTGCCGAAGGTTGGGGATGTGTTGTAAGCTAGGAGGACGGGGTTATTGTTAGCATTGAGGGTCCAGGAGAGGTTGATTTGAGAGGAGGAGACGGCGGTAGCAGTGAAGTTGGTAGGGTCGTTGGAGGTGGAGGGGAATTTGAAAGCGACGATGCGAGTGCTTTTATTGGAGTGGTTGCCACTGATGCCCATGTAAGAAGAGCTGAACCAGAAGGTTTCTTCGTCGGAGGGGTCGACGGACATGAGGGCGTAGTCACCCCAACGGTTATAAGAAGATTGGTAGGTTACGCCGTTAGCGATGACGGTTTCATCGACATCGAAGGTGCCTGTGCTATTAGCGTTAGAAGCTGCGGTTTGTCCTGTGAGGCGGAGGCCTGGATAGACGGTTGTTGAGGAGCCTGTAATACTATAAGCTACGGCGATATCTTTGTTTTTGTTGATAGCGATGGAGGGGTTCCAGCGGCTGTTGGCGTCAGGGCTAAAGGTGCCGGATTGACGGAGTTCCCATTGGCCGGTGGACTGATTTTTTTTGAGTTCGTACCAGCGAATACCGGCTTTTTGGCTACCTACATCGACGGAGTGGCAGGCGACGATTCTTTCATCGCCGTTGCCGAAGTTTCTATATTTTACGGAATACATGAGCATTTCGCTAAGGGCGTCAAGTTTTTGTGTAGTGCCGGGTTGAGAGATATCATTCCAGTTGGAGCCGAAGACGGCGTCGAAGGAGGGGACATTGATAGTTTGGATGCGAGAGAAAGTGGATGCAGAGGGGTTAGACCAGTTGACGGTTAGCGCGTAAAGCCAAAGTTGGTCGGTGGAGCTGCTGCCCCAAGCATCATCACTGATGGTGAGGAAGAGGGCAGGGGAACCAGAAGGAGCGAAAACACCATCGTTGTCGACGGGCATGATACAGTGGAAGCCACTTGGAGTTGTAGGTCTGTATGGGTTTTGGAAGCCAATCATAGCTGGGTTAGAGTTACCAGCGAGCATGGCATTGCGGTTGAAGACATAAACGTCTCTACGGTTAGGGGTATTGGTGGCCATGTAATAGCCATCGCGCCAGACGCCAAATTTCATGTAGTCAGGGGTGTCGTCTACATCGAAGGACCAGCGATACCAGCTACCGGTAGGGTCACTGGTTTGGCTGACGGCGATGAGCATATAGTCGTTGGAGCCGCTGATGGAGAATTCAGCTGCGAGCCAGCGTTGAGCCTGTTCGTCGTAGATGATGATGGGGTCGCCGTCGTTGTAGGAAGATCCGGTTACGCCACTGAAGAGGGTGTTGTAATTGGTAGGACCTGCAACGGGGTTACCGTTTTTGTCGTAGATTTTATATTGTACGTTGTAGGCTTGGAAGTAATGGTTTGGTCCGACTGATCCGTTAGCATCAGGTGGGAAGCTACTATTTGAGGGACCTGCGAAGTTTTTAATGATGGTGGGGGCGACTTTGTTAGCGGGCATAAATTTTTGGATGACAGGGTCAATGTCGTCCCATTTAAGAGGAGTGTGAGGGTGGAGAGGAGGTTTTTTTACGTCGACGCGTTCACCTTTAAGTTTAGGAGGGTCGACGCCTAGTTCGCGGAGTGGAGGGGAGACATCGAAATAGACAGGGTATTTGATGATGCTAGGATGTACGACGATGTTGTCGGCTTGTGCTTGAGGTTGGGCTGGTTTTTGCTGAATGGATTGTCCTGCTGCCCAAAACCACAGGACTAAAATACCCACTAATAATCCCCCTTTGATTTTCATGGAAATAAATTTTTGTAATACAAAATTAATTTTTGCAAAACAAATTTTAAAGAAAATAGAACTGTTTAAAACATTAAATCGCGTAGCTTAACATGTATATATTTTGTTTTAAAAAAAAGAGTGTTTATTTAAAAATCATTTTCTCGGATACATAGAAAAAATTTCTTTTAACTTTTTGATTGTATTTTCTTTTAGGAGATATGGTTTGAATTTGCTCAACTGTTGAGCAGAGAGATAAATTTGGGCAGCTGTTTCGAGGAGGGTAAATCTTTCAATTAAAGAAATTGAATTATCTCCATGAGCAATGATTCCATGGTTTATCCATAGAGCTGTGGTCTTTGTTTTGAATACTTCGACGGTTTCTTTTGCTAATTCTTCAGAACCTGGCAGATAAAAAGGGATTAAACCCAATCCTTCTGGTAAACTGATTAAAAGTTCAGGAAGCATTGAATATAAAATTCTATTGACCTGTTGAGTTTTTATTTTGCGAACACTTCTATGGTGCGAAAAAGCAATAAGGGTAGGGATATGTGAATGAACAACAATGTGGCTTTTTTTATTCTCACTAACCAGCATCTCATGTATAGAGAAATGACTTTTCCATTCAGAAGTTGGGAGAGAATTTTCTTTGGATGAAAAAATTTCAATATTGTTATTATTGAAGTTACATACGACTATGTTTTTTATAGGATTGGATGCTACTTCTGTCATTGAACTGCCGCTTGCGGTAACTACAAGCATATGGTTGACAAGTGCTGGAAAAGGGTTGTGGTCTAAAAAAGTTTTTTTATATGTAAGGTATTGAGTTATTTCATTAATGAATGGAGGGATAGGAATACGAATGGAAATATTCCCCCCGGAACCAGCAGCCCACCTTTTTTCTGAGAGGTGGGCTGCCACATATTTTATTACCTGAAGTGCTTCTGGGAAACTAATCATTGGTTATTTAATCTGCAAGTGTTTTACATAAACATGGGAATTGGTTTGAATGAGAAAAATATATTGACCTGCAGTCAAATAATTTAAAGAAATTCGTTTCTCATGAATATTTTCGAGTTTTTCCCACATAACTAGTTTTCCTTGACTATCGAAGATAGAAAGATTCCCATTAAATTCTTCATTACCAAAGTTAATAAAGAAGATCCCATCGGATGGATTGGGATAAATGGTAAAAGGAACAGCATTGTCTTCTTCAATTCCAGTTAATACATCAAGTGTAGCTGCATTTGAAGTGGCTGAACCACAACTTCCTGTGACAATACAACGGTATTGACCTACGTCAGCCGTTGTTACATTAAATATTTGTAATGTAGAAGATGTTGCGCCTGAAATGTGGGTACTGTTGGTCAAATTTGTACCGTTTTTTTGCCATTGATAAGTTAAATTATTTCCACTAGCTGTAACTGAAAAGGTTGCATTTTGTCCAACATAAACTGTTTGCTGGGTAGGTTGTGAAGTAATTTGCGTTGAAGGATATACAGTTAAAGTTGCACTGGAGCTTGTTACATTGCCGCAGGAGTTAGAGACGACGCAAGTATAGGAAGCTGCATCGGATGAGGATACGTTGTTAAGGGTAAGGGTAGGAGATGTTGCACCCGAAATGTTGGTACCATTTTTCTTCCATTGATAAGAAAGAGGAGCTGTGCCGGAGGCAGAGACGGAGAAAGTCACATTGGAGCCTTGGCAGACTGTTTGTGATTGAGGTTGGGCGGTAATAGAAGGTGGGGTGCAACTGGAAGAGTTGGAATTGATGACGAGGTCATCGATCCAGAGCATAAATTTGTCGGTAGAGGTATGTTGGATGGCGAGATAGATGGTTTGGTTATCATAAGCTGAGAGGTTATAGGTGAATTGAGTCCAAGTAGAGGGGGCTTGAACTGGGTTAGATCCGCTGATGGGGGTGAAGCTTGAGGGGTTGTTGTTGGTGGTGGAGACGAGGACTTTAAATTCGTCGTTTCCCCAGGTGCCTGGTTTAGGGCTAAGAGCCCAGAAGGAGAAGGAAGAGTTAGTTCCGAGTTGAATAGGTGGGGAGATGAACCAATCGTTGCTAGGGGAGGCATCGGAGGGGCAAATAGCCATGCCACAGCGTTGACCGCCATGGGCGTTATTGCCGTTGATAGTACAACCGCTAGCGGAGGGGTTCATGCACATCCAAGCGAAGGCGGTACCTTCTCCGGTGAAATCGCAATCGGCGCTGGCATATGTAGTTTTTCCGTCGCCGTCGACGGTGGTCCATGGAGAGAAGTCAGTAGTGAAGTCTGAGGAGTTTTCGAAGTCCCAAGTGAAGGGGAAAGTATTGATAAGAGCAGTTAGGGTAGTAGCTTGAGCTGTGACTCCGGAGCTCCAGACATAGCTACCGGTATTGCTCCATAATTTGTAGTAGTAAGTTGTATTGGGGTTAAGACCGGTATGGGAGAAAGAAGTTGCGGTGCCGTAGTAGAGGACGGTACCGCCGCCGGGTATAGATTGGCCTGCGGAATAAGCTGTGCCGTTAGCTGGGGTGCCGAAGGTTGGGGATGTGTTGTAAGCTAGGAGGACGGGGTTATTGTTAGCATTGAGGGTCCAGGAGAGGTTGATTTGAGAGGAGGAGACGGCGGTAGCAGTGAAGTTGGTAGGGTCGTTGGAGGTGGAGGGGAATTTGAAAGCGACGATGCGAGTGCTTTTATTGGAGTGGTTGCCACTGATGCCCATGTAAGAAGAGCTGAACCAGAAGGTTTCTTCGTCGGAGGGGTCGACGGACATGAGGGCGTAGTCACCCCAACGGTTATAAGAAGATTGGTAGGTTACGCCGTTAGCGATGACGGTTTCATCGACATCGAAGGTGCCTGTGCTATTAGCGTTAGAAGCTGCGGTTTGTCCTGTGAGGCGGAGGCCTGGATAGACGGTTGTTGAGGAGCCTGTAATACTATAAGCTACGGCGATATCTTTGTTTTTGTTGATAGCGATGGAGGGGTTCCAGCGGCTGTTGGCGTCAGGGCTAAAGGTGCCGGATTGACGGAGTTCCCATTGGCCGGTGGACTGATTTTTTTTGAGTTCGTACCAGCGAATACCGGCTTTTTGGCTACCTACATCGACGGAGTGGCAGGCGACGATTCTTTCATCGCCGTTGCCGAAGTTTCTATATTTTACGGAATACATGAGCATTTCGCTAAGGGCGTCAAGTTTTTGTGTAGTGCCGGGTTGAGAGATATCATTCCAGTTGGAGCCGAAGACGGCGTCGAAGGAGGGGACATTGATAGTTTGGATGCGAGAGAAAGTGGATGCAGAGGGGTTAGACCAGTTGACGGTTAGCGCGTAAAGCCAAAGTTGGTCGGTGGAGCTGCTGCCCCAAGCATCATCACTGATGGTGAGGAAGAGGGCAGGGGAACCAGAAGGAGCGAAAACACCATCGTTGTCGACGGGCATGATACAGTGGAAGCCACTTGGAGTTGTAGGTCTGTATGGGTTTTGGAAGCCAATCATAGCTGGGTTAGAGTTACCAGCGAGCATGGCATTGCGGTTGAAGACATAAACGTCTCTACGGTTAGGGGTATTGGTGGCCATGTAATAGCCATCGCGCCAGACGCCAAATTTCATGTAGTCAGGGGTGTCGTCTACATCGAAGGACCAGCGATACCAGCTACCGGTAGGGTCACTGGTTTGGCTGACGGCGATGAGCATATAGTCGTTGGAGCCGCTGATGGAGAATTCAGCTGCGAGCCAGCGTTGAGCCTGTTCGTCGTAGATGATGATGGGGTCGCCGTCGTTGTAGGAAGATCCGGTTACGCCACTGAAGAGGGTGTTGTAATTGGTAGGACCTGCAACGGGGTTACCGTTTTTGTCGTAGATTTTATATTGTACGTTGTAGGCTTGGAAGTAATGGTTTGGTCCGACTGATCCGTTAGCATCAGGTGGGAAGCTACTATTTGAGGGACCTGCGAAGTTTTTAATGATGGTGGGGGCGACTTTGTTAGCGGGCATAAATTTTTGGATGACAGGGTCAATGTCGTCCCATTTAAGAGGAGTGTGAGGGTGGAGAGGAGGTTTTTTTACGTCGACGCGTTCACCTTTAAGTTTAGGAGGGTCGACGCCTAGTTCGCGGAGTGGAGGGGAGACATCGAAATAGACAGGGTATTTGATGATGCTAGGATGTACGACGATGTTGTCGGCTTGTGCTTGAGGTTGGGCTGGTTTTTGCTGAATGGATTGTCCTGCTGCCCAAAACCACAGGACTAAAATACCCACTAATAATCCCCCTTTGATTTTCATGGAAATAAATTTTATTTGCAAATATAGCATTAAATTCAGTAAAATTCATCAAGGTTTAAAATATTTTTTAGTTTTGTAAAAAAAATGAAAGTTCATAACCTGGGTGAGCAAAATAGCCTTATTTCGCACTATGTTTTTGAATTACGTAATAAATACATTCAGCAAGATAGGCTTCGTTTTAGGACGAACATGTATAGGCTTGGAATACTGATGGGGTATGAAATTAGTAAGCATTTAACTTATGAACCAACTCATGTTGTTACTCCACTCGGTGAAATGGACATGTACCTTATTAAAAATTATCCTGTTCTTATAACCATTTTGAGAGCAGGTTTACCATTGCAGGATGGACTTTTATTTGCTTTCGATAAAGCTGATTGTGGTTTTATTTCTGCTTATCGCAAACATCATAAAAGCGGTCAATTTACCATTCAAGTGGAATATGTGAATTCACCTTCGTTGGAAGGGCGAGTTTTGATACTTTCAGATCCCATGCTAGCCACTGGTTCTTCGTTGCGAGTATCATTAGAACAGCTTTTTAATTATGGAAAACCTGCAGAAGTTCACATTGTAAGTGTTATTTCCTCCATTGTTGGCATCAATTACCTTAAGCAAAACATACATGTTGAGCCTTTTCATATTTGGACTGCAGCTATTGATGAAGAATTAACTGCACAAGCTTACATTGTTCCTGGCCTTGGAGATGCTGGCGATTTGGCTTTTGGTTCAAAAGACCGAATATGAGCTTATCACTGATTTTCGATGCTTTTTTGTATGTTGTAAGATCTATTTGGGTCGCTAAACTTCGGAGTTTTTTAACAATGGCCATGATTGCTTTTGGAATAATGGCTCTAGTAGGAATTTTGACTTCTATAGATGCAATCAAAGCTTCTTTAAAATCAAACTTTATGTTTATGGGAAGTAATACTTTTACCATTAGTCAGAAGAATGTAAATCAACTGAAAGGATTACTAATAAAAAGAAAGAAAAATGTTATTTCACGTCCTATCACACTTCGTCAGGCTCAATTATTCAAAGAATCATTTACTTTTCCATGTGTTGTATCCATGTCGACACCTGTAAAATTTGGAGCAGTAGTTAGATATTTGAAAAATAATACTCATCCCAATGTTTCCATTTATGCAATCGATGAAAATTATTTGTTGACAGCAGGTTTGGATTTAGCTTCGGGACGAAATTTTACGAATCATGAAACAAACGGATCGTTGGCAGTAATTTTAGGGCATCATATCAAAGAAAAATTGTTTCCTAATGATGCTGATCCGAGTGGAAAAATTATTAATGTTGCTAATGTTAACTTTACGGTTGTTGGCGTAATCAAGGAACAGGGAAGTAGTTTTGGCTTTAGCATGGATAATGCTTGTTTTGTCCCTTTAAAAACAGGTTTAGATAAGTTTTCTTCATCCGCATCCATTTCTATTCATGTAATGGTGTCAGATATTTCGCTCATGAATTATGCAATTGAAGAAGCACAGGGTATTTTTAGAAATATTCGTACACTTACTTCTGGCGAGGAAAATGATTTTGAAATACGAAAAAGTGATTTTATTTTTCAAATACTTTTGGATAACATTCAGTATTTGACCATGGCTGCAACCTTAATTGGTATAATTACTTTGCTAGGTGCATCTATAGGGCTCATGAACATTATGCTTGTTAGTGTTTCTGAACGAACTCGTGAAATTGGTATTCGTAAAGCTTTGGGGGCATCGTGGCAAGATATTCGAAATCAGTTTTTGTACGAAAGCATTTTTATTAGTCAGATGGGTGGAATGATAGGTATTTTGTTGGGTGTGTTGATTGGAAATGCTATTAGCTTTTGGCTTAAAACACCTTTTGTTATTCCTTGGTTATGGTTGCTTTTTGCAATAGTTCTGACCACTTTGGTTGGGATTATAGCAGGTTTATATCCGGCTATGAAAGCAGCTAAATTACATCCTATAGAAGCATTACGCTATGAATAGGCAATGGTTTATTTTTTTCTTGATTTTTATAGGAGCTTGTTCAACGAAAAAATATTTTCCTGAGAAATTTCACATTGTCGAGCGAAAACTTGTTCTTAGTTCACGCAGTATTGATTCTTACGACTTAGAAAATTATTTGCGAGTTCAACCTGATAAAAAAGTTTTAGGAATCAGGTTATATACGGGTTTTTACCTTTGGGGTTATTCCATGAAAGATAAAACTTCGCAAAAAAAAGCAAAGTGGGAAAAGAGACATCAACGTTTGAAAGCTCGTAACGCCCACAAATATAATGTAAAGCTTGAAAAACATTTACGTTCTTCTTTTAAAAATTGGCTGATGAATGATGTAGGGGAGCAACCTTCTTTTTATGATACGATGTTGGTCAAACAGGATAAGGAAAACATATTGTTGTATTGCAAGCAGAAAGGATATTTTGATGCCTATGTAAAAGATTCCATCGTTCATTTGAAAAAAAATCGCATAAAACTTTTTTATATTGTTCAGCTTGAAGATCCGTATTTAATAAACTCTATTCGTCGTTTAAGCGGGGATCCTTACATAAAAAATTATTTGCAAGCCACCACACATTTATCATTGATTCAACCCGGTATGCGATATGATGAAGATAAACTTGAACAAGAACGAACTAGAATCACAAAAGATTTACGAAACAGTGGTTTTTATTTTTTTACAAAAGATTTTATTCGCTTTTATGCTGATTCTTCAAAGAAAAATAAATCTATACAGCTTGATTTGGTTGTAAGCAACCCTGGATCAAGTAGTTCACATCCACGGTTTAAAATGGATAAAATTTACGTTTTCCCAAATTTTAGTTTTACAAATGAAAACATTTCATCTTATGATACTGTGCCTTATGTCACGAGTAAAAAAAACCTGCATGATACTTTGTATTTTGTATATTCGGGTAAAGCTTCTGTAAAACCCAAAATTATAGCTAGAAAACTTTATTTTACTCGCGGACAATGGTTCAATGAACAAGATGCAGAAAAAACTCTATCAGCATTGAGTGCTTTGGAAGTTTTTAAGTACACGAACCTTCGTTATCAGGTAAAACTTGATTCTCAATCTAACATAGGCCGTTTAACTACTTTTGTGGAGTTAAGTCCAATCACAGCAAAATCCATTCAGTTTGAAATAGATGCTACAAACAATGGTGGTAATCTGGGCATGGCTGCAAATTTTGTTTACCGAAATAAGAATTTTTTGCATAATGCTCAAAAGCTTTCTCTATCAACACATGGAGGTCTTGAATTACAAAAAGCCTTTTTCGAAACAAATGCATATTCCCAAATCATAAAAGCCTTACCATTTAACTCAGCCGAATATAGCTTTCAAATTAGTTTACTTTCGCCTATTTCAAGTTCTATTTTCGCTCGTTCTGCTCGTCCTGTCTCGCGATTTTATGCAAATTATAATTATCAATTAAGACCAAATTATGTTCGTTATATATCCACTTTAAGTGCTTCTGTTGAATTTCAGGAATCTAAAAATCGTTTTATTCAAATTTATGCACCACTTAACTTAGTTAAAATTTTTCCTGATTCTGTTTTTAATGCACGCTTGTTGACATATCCCAAACCTTTGCGTTACAGTTATACCGATCACTTACTTCCAGTTTTGGGTGTGACCATAAATTATAGTAATGCGGATGCGAAGACTCGAAAGTTGACATCTTCCAGAAGAACGAACATTGAAATGGCAGGTCTTAGTTATTGGGTTGCCAATGGGTTCAACAACGCTTTACAAAATGAAGTATATAAAGTTTTAAATATTGTATACAGTCAATATATTAAGACAGATGTTGATCAACGCTATTATTTTCGATTAGCAGAGAGTCATACATTGGCAATCCGACTTTTTACAGGTGTGGGCTTTCCTTTTGGTAATAGTGTTGTTCTACCTTTTGAGAAAAGCTACACTGCGTCAGGAGCTAACGATATTCGAGCGTGGAGGTATCGTTCGTTGGGCCCGGGAGCTTATACTGATACGACAGCAATAGATAGAACAGGTGACCTTGCCTTGGTTTCTTCTGTTGAATACAGATTTCCTATCAAGAGTTGGTTTAAAGGAGCACTATTTTGTGATGTTGGTAATATTTGGCTCTGGCATAAAAATAAAGAGTTTCCTCATGGAGAATTTTCTTTTCATTTTTATCAACAGTTAGCTGTTGGATCAGGGCTTGGTTTACGTTTGGACTTCGATTTTCTTATCATCCGTTTGGATGCAGCTGTGCCTTTGCGGGACCCTGCTAAAATGGAACATCCAGCTTTAACGCTAAAAGAGAGTTTAAAACGCTTAAATTTAAATTTTGGAATTGGGTATCCGTTCTAGCTTATTACTTTTTTTGTTCAAAGAGCCATTCAATGTTGTGCTTGATGTATGCATATTTCCACACATCATGCCCTACGTTGGGGTAAAGTAAAACTTGAATATTCTTGCCACCACACATTTGAATAGCTGTAAACATATGGATGGTTCGTTCAGGAATGACCACCTTATCCAGCATGCCATGAATGGCTAAAATGGGGATGTTAACGAGACGACAGGCTTCTTTTTCGTCACCACCACCGCAAAGGGGCATAGCTGCAGCAAAGAAATTAGGCCAACGTGAAATAGCATCCCAAACTCCAAATCCCCCCATGCTCAAGCCGGTGATGTAAATTCTCTGCGTGTCTACAGGTAATGCATGAATAAGTGAGTCGATTAGTAATTTTGTAGCCTCCAATGCTTTTGACGGTTCTGCTGGCATGGTGTGAAATGGTAATTTCCACGAAACTTCAACCCAACGTTCATTTGGAGGACATTGAGGGGCCACGAAGATGAAAGGATGCTCCTCGTGAAAAAGGCTATCAAAAAAATAATGCGCATGCGAAAGCTGTTTTACATTGTCCGTTCCACGTTCACCAGCCCCATGTAAGAAAATCAGCATCGGAAAAATTGAGTCCTTTGATGCTTGAGGAACGTACAACCGATATTTTAGCTCATAATTGTTTTTGTGAAAAATGGAAGCTTTGATAATTTTTTCAAGATCGACAACTTGAGAGAACGCGTAAATAAAAGAACATAAAGCCAATAGAAAAGAAAAAAGATATGGCATTATGATTTAAGCATTTTATCTATTGCTTCAAAATTTGCTTTAAAAGTTTTACTTGTTTCTATCAGATTTTTAATGGCTTGAATAGCATAATGAACTGTAGCATGGTCACGCCCTCCCAATTCTTTACCTATCATTTCCATGCTTTTTTTCGTATATTGTTTGGCAAGGTACATAACCAATTGACGAGCCTCCACGATTTCCCTTTTGCGTGTTTTGCTGACGAGTTCATTGGGAGTAATATTGTAATACTTACAAACAACTTCTTTTATTTGTTCAAATGAGATTTCTCGTTTTGGATGTTTTATGTATTGATTGATTAAGGAGCTTGCAAGTTCTATGGTGATTGGTCTTTGATTAAAAGAAGCATTAGCAATTAATGAGATTAAGATTCCTTCTAATTCTCGGATATTCGAGGTTATATTTGATGCTAGATATTCAATAACTTCTTCTGGCATCTCAATACCGTCGCGTTCAATTTTTTTGTGGATAATGGCAATACGAGTTTCATAATCAGGAACTTGTAAATCAGCCGTAAGCCCTCCCTTGAATCGTGATAAGATACGTTCTTCAAATCCTTCAAGACTAGAAGGAGCTTTGTCAGCGGTTAAAATGATTTGTTTGTTTTTCTGGTGAAGAGTATTAAGAATTTGAAAGAAAATATCCTGAGTTTTTAACTTATTACTAAAGCTGTGCACATCATCAACAATGAGAACATCTACCATTTGATGGAAGTAAATGAAATCATTCAATGATGACTCTTTGTCTTTTAGTATGTCCATGAGTTGATTTAAAAATTCTTGAGCCTGGATGTAGTAAACAATTTTATCAGGATGTAAACGTTTCACCTCAATACCAATAGCATGAGTTAGGTGTGTTTTTCCTAGACCAGAATCACTGTAAATGAAGAATGGGTTAAAAGAAGTTTTACCAGGATTTTGGGCAATGGCAAGTCCAGCGGACCGAGCAAGACGATTACAATCTCCTTCTACAAAATTTTCAAAATTGAGGGTTTCTATTAAATTTGAGTTGATTTTTAACTTCTGAATACCTGGGACGATAAAAGGATTGATAGCTTTTCCATTTCCAGCCAAAATTTGAGGAGGGATATCGACAGGAGGGTTATAAATGGCTTGTTTATCATTGCTTGGAAGCTTTATAGAAGTTGAAGCCTCTCCCGAGTTTATGATTTTGATTTTATACGATAGTCGTGTTCCCGGACCAAAAACTTCTCGAATGGTTTTTTTAAGCAAGTCGATGAAGTGTTCTTCGATAAATTCATAGTAATATTGGCTGGGAACTTCAATGGTTAGAATGTTCTTATCAAAAGAGATAGGGGTGATGGGTTTAAACCAAACTTCAAAACTTTGATCATCCAAATTATCTCGGATGATTTTCAAGCATTCCTTCCATTTATAGAGTAAATCGTTCATCATAATTTGAACTTTAATTGATAATCAACAAATTAATTTCATCATGTAGGGGATGCAAAGTTGAAACATTTTTTGTGAAAAAAAAAACGTCATCATACTTGTTTGTTTAAAAAGTTTGTGTATACATTCATTCCTATGAGAGCTCCAAGAGGATTGAAATCTAAGTCTATCACAGATAATTGGACACCATAAGCTCCATTTTGAGTGATAATTACTTTTTCTCCGTCTGAATTGGTGGTGATGATTGGTTTTTTTAACAACGTATGGCTATGACCCCCTAAAATAAGCTGAATGTTTTTACTTTCTTTTGCTAGATCGTAGTCTCCGATGTTGTAAGTAGAACTTTCAAGCCCGAGGTGACTTAACAGAACAACAACCTGACATTTGTGCTTTTTCTTGAGTAAATGAGCATAGTAGGCAGCCATCGTTCGAGCATCCTTATATTCAACTTTGCCAAGTAAAGAAGGATCAATAAGACCTTGTGGACTAACAGTTAAAGCAAAAACACCAATTCTGATGTTTTTAATGCGAAAGATAGTGTAAGGAAGAACAACATCCTTAAGTTTGGTTTTTGAAAAGTCGTAGTTGGCCGATAGAAACTTAAATTTTGCAAATTTTAAAGCTTCGTAAAGTCCATCCAGTCCATTATCAAATTCATGATTGCCAAGAGCAACTGCATCATACTTCATGTCAGACATAAGTTTGAATTCGAGTGATCCTTTGTAAAAATTAAAATAAGGTGTACCTTGAAAAACATCTCCCGAGTCAAAAAGTAATGTAGGATACCCTTCAGCCCGCAACATTTTGATAAGCGATGAACGTGATGCATAACCACCCATGCCGGGATATTTTGGATGATTGTCTGGCAAAGGCTCTATCTGGCTATGAGTGTCATTGGTGTGGATAATGCGTATTCGAAGCGAAGAAAAAAAGGAATTTTTTTCTCCTTTGGTTTTTAAAAGCGTCAATGAAGCCAGGGCTGTAGTCCCCCATTTAATAAAATCTCTTCTATTCATCAAAACCTTTGTATTTTATTCTTCCATCTTTTTTAGCTTCTATTGCAATACCGTTTTGATGCAATACTTTTATGTATTCAATAAAAGCATCTCTAATACGTACTGAAAGATCTATTCGCTTAACGGCATCTGTGAAAATAGTAACATTGTCACCACCATTCGCAAGGTAATTTGATGTAACAACGTTGTAGATATTGTTTTCCTGGACAGGAGAATTATGAATGTTTGCTTCCACACATGTTTTAGCATCCAGCAAAAGTCGAGCTCCAGCGATGGGCATACCTCCTTTTTGAGCAATGAAATTAAATAATTTTAACAAATCAATACCTTTGAGTTGTAAGATGGTAATAGTGTTATCAAAAGGCATAAGGCGAAAGACATCCCCAATAGTTATTGGGCCAGTACGTAATTCTGTTCGAAAGCCACCGCTATTCAAAAGAACCATGGTCGAAAAACCATACAGCGAATCCTTATAATTTGTCAGCACATAATATAGCAAAGCATCGGTAAAGAAATTTCCAAGCGGACTTTCAGGATCTCCCTTAACCAAATCTACCTTTGTGTAACCAATGACAAGATTAAGCATTGAGTCCATCGAGTCTTTATAGGGTTTATACAATTTGATGATGCTACTATCGGGACTTATGTTTTTCGAAACTTCTACGGTCTTTGCATCAATGGTAAAATGCTTACTAGAACTACACGAAGCGAGAAATATGCCGATTGAGAAAAGTAAAAAGTATTTCATATTGAGAATTTTATACAAATTGCTTTGTTTTTCCTTTGAATGGTAAAATTATAAGTTTTCACAAATATTTTTCTTTGCTTTGAAAAAAAAATTATAATTTAAAATCATTATAATTTGCATAATGTTTTAACCAAAATACCTAAATTATTTTTAATTTTTCATATATTTTATAAAAATTCATAAATTAAAATAAAAAATTATATAATAAAACATTAAAAATACTTGTTTAACATAGAACAGTAATTTTAATACAAAAATTATGTTTAAATACGTATTGAACAAGCCCATTTAATGTATTATTTTTACAAAAACTTTTTTATGCGAGTTTTAATTGGAATTTTAATCATGATCATAACTCTTGCTGCAGAGAGCAAATCCATTAATCCTCAAGATAGTAGCGAGAATGTAAAAGCAAAAACAATGTTTGCTGCTACAACTCAACATCTCTACATTATTCCTTTGGGCTATACTCCTTCAAATGATGCTTTGTTTGGATTATCTTTTCAAGATGGTATTGTAAGCAAATATTTTGCTGCCCAGGTTCCTTTCAATATTATTGTAGCCCCAATCGTACAAGGTGAACTTTCAAAAAGGTATTTAAGCAAGCCTGAAGAGTTTTCAAAGTTGAAAAATATAGATGCTAAGTTTATCATAAGCATCATTAAAGATAATAATGCTGATTTATACATTGCTAAGTTCAGTAATGGGACTTTTACTTACGAAAAACTTCCTTTTAATTCGGAATACAATGAAGTTATGGGGACGTTCGATGCAGAAGGAAATAAAATCTTTTTTGCTTCAGATAGACCTGGTGGTTTTGGTGGGTATGACATATATGAAAGTGAGTGGGATGGGAAAAAATGGACTGAGCCTAAAAACTTAGGCCCTCACGTTAACACAACAGGGGATGAAATAGCGCCTTTTATGTTAAAAGATGGGGTTACTCTTTATTTTAGTTCTCGTCGAGATGGAAAGCAGGATTTTGATATTTATGTAACCACTTTTTCAGATGAATTGGTAGATTGGGGAGAAGCTGAAAAACTTAAATACCCCATTAATACAGATGCTGATGACATTTTCTTCCGCGTTTCGCCCGATGAAACAAGAGCAGTATATTGTTCCTCTGGCAAAGAAGGTTATGGGGTGTACGAAGTTCTTTTTAAGTAGTTAATATATCGTATTTTTTGGCTAATTTTCGCAAGTTTTTAATGGCATAGTGCATTCTACCGAGAGCTGTATTGATACTGATGTTGAGTTGTTTGGCTATTTCCTTGAAACTTTTTTCCTCATAAACACGAAGATGAATGATTTCTTGTTGTTCTGGGGGTAGGAGAAGAATGAGGTTTCTGAGCGCATGGATGTTTTCTTTTTTTATCAGCATTTCGTCTGAAGCAGGAGAAGAATCAGGGATAAAGGTAAAAATATTTTCCTCGTCTTCATTATTATCGGTTATTGTTGTAGCAGTAGTAGTTTGAACATAGCGACTGCGATAGAAGTCCATAAGTGCGTTGTGGGTTATGCGCATGAGCCAATGGCTGAATTTTCCAGACTCTTCGTAAAGGCCTTTTTGAAGCTTATCTACGACTTTATAGAAAATTTCTTGGAATAAATCTAATGCAATTTCTTCATTCTTAGTTGAAAGATAAAGATAATTGTAAACTTTTTCTTTGTACCTTTTGTATAATACTTCAAAGGCTAAATAATTACCTGCTTGGTATAAACCTACCAAAGCATCGTCGCTCAAACTTTTGATATTCATAACGCATTAATTTGAGCGTAGATGTGCTTCGATAGGTTACCCTCCTATTTTTTTGCAAATATATAATATTTGATTAAAAAAACAAAAAAAGTTTAACGACAACCAATGTTTTTTTATGGCATAGGCCACAAGTGCAAGAGATTTTTTTGTATTGGTTTTTGCCATCAGGTTAGCCTTGTGAGTTAGTATCGTACGTTCGCTTAAACATTATTTTTTGCTGCTTATGTTTTAGGTGCAAGCGAAGGATACGTATCCATTTGTGCTGAATATCCATTGGCTATTGCACGTCTTGAAAATGCAATGTACGAAACTAAAAAATTATCTCTTCTTGGTGAAAGCATTCTTGGGACTGCACGCAATGTTAGTATCAAAATCAAAGAAGAAACAGAAGCTCTTTTTTGCGAGGAGGAAACTGCTTTGATGAATAGTATTGAAGAGAAACTCGGTATGCCTCGTCCTCCTTATCTTGCTCAACTTGGTCTTTTGGGTTGCCCAACCATTATTAATGATGTTGAAACACTTGCCAAGGTTCCTTCAATAATTGCAAAAGGCCCTTCATGGTTTGCTTTTATGGGAACCAAAAAAGTTAGGGAACAAAAGTATTCGCTTGGTCGGGAAAGGTAAAATATACAGGATTAGTCGATATTCCTAGAGGAACAACCGGTCGAGAAATGGCTTATGATATAGCTGGAAGAATAAAAGATGGTAAAAAATGTAAGACTGTTCTGATAGGAGGACACTCTGGAGGATGCATAGCCGAAGCACATTTGGATATCCACGTAGATTATGAATTTATGGTTCAGTTTAGAACTATGATGAGTTCAGGGGGATTCGTGGTCATGGATGAAAATATTTGCATGGTAGGTGTGGCAAAGTTTTTCATGGATTTTATTAAGCGTGAAAGTTGCAGAAAAGGTATTCTTTACGGCGAAGGTACATATCGATAATGGGATATTTTAGAAAAAATAACGATGAAACCTTCTTCAAATTTTGATGCACTTGAAAGAGTAAAGGCAGTAACTCAGCTTGAACGCTTAGCTAAAGTTATCAAAGAAACATCTCTGTGTGGTTTTGGGAAAACGGCTGCTAATCCCGTGTTAAGTACACACAAAGGGTTCAATGATGAATATGAAGCTCATATTTATGAAAAGATAAGTCCTACAGGTCCATGTAAAAACTTGAAAACATATACCATTAACGTAGACAAATGGACTGATTGTTTACCATGATTGAAAAAATGTCCTGTCAATGGTATTGCAGGAGCAAAAAATCACCTCTCTTTATTGTTCAGGACAAGAGTATAGGCTGTGGAACATGGTATGATGATACCTCATTTAGTTCCTTTGTTTCTCCTATGGTTGCGATGCAAGAGTTGCTCGACATCTATATAGAAAGTTAGTTTTTATAGGACCATGTATTGCAAAAAAGCTGAATCAGATGAAATTGAAGGGGCCCTCACTTTTAAATAAAGAACGGCGGCGACTTTTCACAAAATACAACATTATTCCAGACGGAATACATCCATCAGATTTTGACAAGCCCAAAGGAGGATATGGTGCTATTTTCCCCATTACTCGGGGCCTAACAAAAACCATGCATGCGACTTCAGTTTTAAAAGACGTTCAAAACAAAGAAGATAAAACCATATTTCAGGTAAAAAAGCTTTTAAGGAAGCTATTAAAGCTTTTTATGAAAAAAATTGCTAGCTATCATCTTGAACTCTTATGCTGTGAAGGTTGTATTGTGGGGCCAGGTATACGAGAAAAAAATAAAGAATTTTCAAAATATATTCGGATTCAAGAATACGTAAGCAATAAATTACAAAATCTTTCATTTTCATCGTGACAAGAATTTCTTAATCAGTGCAAGAAACTGGATATATCGCATGGTTTTAGGCATAGATAGAAGGTTAAAAGAGCTTTCCGAACAAGACATACTTGCTATCTTAAGCAACACGGAAAAAATTCAATCTTCAAATCGTTTAAATTGTAGAATCTGTCGTTATGATACTTGCTATGAGCATGCTGTGGCTAATTATCATAGTTTTGCAGATGAAGAAATGAGCTTACCTTTCCCATCAATTAAAATCGTCTATTAACGCTGTCGAAGGATATTTGAGAGTGATGAAAGAAAAGCAACTGGGTGATAAAATAGATGTTTATTTGCCGACGATTGATCGATCGCTTGAAAGCATTCATGGCATGAGAACCCTTATTCTAGAACTGCTTAATCTGACCCGAATAGAATCAGTTCCTGTGAAAAAGAATATTCAATCAAATAATTTGGTAGATATTGTAAAATCTGTTGTGGACTCACTTATACCCATGGCCATACAGCAGATATTAGTTTCGAGTTAGATCTGCTCAGTGAACTTTCATTTTTGTGTGATAGTTACAAGATGGAAATTACGCTAAATAACCTTGTTTCCAACGACGTAAAGTACAACGTAGATCACGGAAAAAGTTTTATTTTTCTTAAAAGTGAAAAATATCATGTATTCCTGTTCGAAAAAAATACTGAAATCAGAATGAGTGAAGGTGAACAAAAGCTACTTTTTAGGAGTTTGTCGGCATAAAAAAAGACTAATGGAATTTCTGGGAGTGGACTAGGTCTTTCAATCGTGAAGAAAATTGCAGATAGTTATAATGATGAAGTTTCGGTTTCAAGTAAACCGAGGAAGGAACTATTTTTTTACCATTGTTTTTAAAACTTTTCTGTGAAAATAAACTGCAATTTTGGGGAAGTTAGTTTAGTTTGAGTATTATGCGGTTTTTTGGACTATTTTTTTAACATCTCTGAGATTTCATGTAATTTTGAAAAAAACATGAAAAAATATGTTTTTTATGTCTTTGGGATTTTGATTGTTGCCAGTCTTGTTTCATGTAAAAAGCGGCCTCACCTTCCAAAACCAGATGAGCACATACCACCAGGAGCTAAGTTTAGTTTTAAGGAAGGCATGGTTGAGTACGAAATCAAGATGCTTTTTAGCATGACCAGTCTTCTTTATTGGAAAGATTATGGGAAAGTAACGCATCAGATGACTGTGGTACCCTTAACATCAGATACAACTCATCTGCTTATTTTAAACGATACACTTTATTCATGGACAAGTGAAAATGCTATGAATGCTCTTAAACTTCCTGTATCAAAAAAAGAAAATGATTATAATACGATGAATTTTAGAGAAATCACGGATTCTCTTTTGCATGTATATCACATCGAAAAATTACCGGATGAAAAAATTGACATTTATCCCTGCAAGGTTTTTAGAATGGCGGGTCCAACGCAAGAGGGAGTCAAGTTGTGGGTATGGGAAGGTATTCCTGTGAAAGTTAGTGGAGAAACACCAGTTGTACCTTTTCAAATGGTATTAAAAAAATTAAATGTTGAGCATCCCGTTTTCCCTGCTCATTTGTTTGAATTGCCAGAACATGTCCATTTTAAGTTGGTGCAAGATACGGCCAGAACATCCAGAACTTAAAGAGCCTCTGGTGGCATGGATCTAACTAAACATAGTTCAGCAACCATTTTTTTGCAAACATTGGATAAATTGAAAGGCGTTGGCCAGCAACGGAGCCAAATCCTTTTGCGTGAATTGGGTATTAAAACGCTCGGGGATTTATTTTTTTATTTTCCATTTAAACATATTGATAGAAGTAAAATTACGGCTATACGGGACTTAAAAGAAGAAGATGGCTACGTACAACTTAAAGGACAATTTTATGATTTTCGAGAAATTCCATCGTCAGGAGGGAAAAGTAGGCTGGAGGCTATTTTTTTTGATAGTTCTGGAGCAATTAAGATCGTTTGGTTTACTCAATACAAATGGGTATTAGAAAAGATTTCTAAAGGGATTACCTATTACCTTTTTGGTCGAGTTTCACGCTTTTCGCAGGAGCTTTATATTGCTCATCCTGAAATTACTACAGAAGAAGAATTTAAAAAGCTTCCTTATTCAGGGAAATTACAGCCCGTTTATGGAACTACTGAACGAATGAAAAAACAGGGCATAGATTCTCGCTTTATTGCTAAACTTGTTCAGCAGGTTGTTGACCTATTGCCAGAAACGATGGAAGAAGTTTTACCTGAAGAATTACTCATGCGACTTAAGTTGCCACGCTATCCAGATGCGTTTAAGAGAGTGCATTTTCCGAGTAGCCTTGAAGAATACGATCGTGCCATTAAGCGGTTCAAGTTTCAAGAAGCCTTGTCCATTCATTTAAAAAATGAATTGTTGCTTCGTCAGAGAAGAAAACAAGCTTGTCCTATTCAGATAAAAAGAGTGGGGGATCTTTTTCATACTTTTTATAATCAATATTTGCCTTTTCAGTTAACGGAAGCGCAAAAAAGAGTGATTCGAGAAATTTTCGATGATCTTCGCAGTGGTTACCGCATGAACAGGTTGTTACAGGGGGATGTGGGGAGTGGTAAAACAATGGTTGCTTTATTGGTGAGCTTGATTGCCATTGGGAACGGATGGCAAGTAGCTTTCATGGTTCCTACAGAAATCTTAGCTCAGCAGCATTTTCAAAAAATTCAATCTTTGTTGTCAGCATTGCCTATCCGTTTGGCTTTGCTTACTGGAAGCACGTCGCGAAAAGTACGTAAACAAGTGCTCGAAGGACTAGAGTCGGGCGAAATTCATTTCATCATTGGGACGCATGCATTGATTGAGGAAGATGTTCGTTTTAAAAATCTCGGACTTGTCATCATTGATGAACAGCACCGTTTTGGGGTGGTGCAACGAGCTAAAATACAGCTTAAAAGCGAATATCAACCACATGTTCTTGTTATGACAGCTACACCTATTCCGCGTACCTTGGCTATGACCATTTATGGAGATTTGGATACAAGCATTATTGATGAACTTCCACCCGGTCGCAAACCTATTAAAACCATACATTATCTTGAAAGTTTTCGTTACCTAGCGCGGGATTTGATGAAAAAAGAAATTCTTGCTGGTCGTCAAGCATACGTGATTTATCCTCTCATTGAAGAAAATGAGAAATTGGATTTGATTGCTCTTGAAGAAGGTTATGAAGCTATAAAAAAAGAATTTTCTCGTTATCATGTTGAGATTGCCATACTTCATGGAAAAATGAAATCGTCAGAAAAAGAACAAATCATGCAGGATTTCAAGGCCGGTAAAATTCACATTCTGGTGTCGACTACGGTGATTGAGGTAGGGATAGATGTTCCGACGGCAACTGTTATGATCATCGAACATGCTGAACGTTTTGGTCTTGCTCAACTTCATCAGCTTCGTGGTCGGGTAGGACGCGGAGGGGACGTGTCTTATTGTATTCTTATAACCCCTGATCAAATTGGGGAAGATGCCAAGGAGCGTATCCAAATTTTTACAAGCACCAACAATGGTTTTCTTATTGCAGAAGCTGATCTAAAATTACGTGGCATGGGGGATCTTGACGGCACGCGTCAAAGTGGTGATCAAATGTTTAGGTTTATTGAGCCAATTAGCGATGATAACATCATTAAATATGCTCAAAAAATTGCTATGGAAATTTTGAAAAAAGATCCTTCGCTTGAGACTTCTTCCTATATTTGTTTAAGGAATTTATTAGAAAACACATGGCAAGGATTACGATTTTTTGATATTGCATAGCTATGATAGGTCTTTGGTTACCGATTTATTTTTTGACAATTTTCTTGACGTTGGGTAAAAATGACGGCGACCGCCCACCTTTCAAGCTTAAAAAAGCCCCTCCTGGTACGGTATGGTTAAAAGATAGCCTCTATATTGACGTAGAGCCTGTAACAAATGCAGCTTATCGGGACTTTTTACGCTTTATTGAAATTGGTTATAGCCCTAAAACCAAAGATACTTTATACAAAATTCCTTCCTACGGTGTCGATCTACAAGGTATTTTCAAGTACATGAAAAAAGTAGGGGTGGATAAAACTTATCTGAAACAAATGACACTTCCTAGAGAAGTTCGACTTTCATGGAAAATGCAATTATCGGATTACTTTGAAAATCCGCTGTACGATCGCTTTCCTGTGGTTTTTGTGACTTACAAAATGGCCAAAGAGTTTTGTGAGTGGCGAACATTAATAACCATGTTAAATTATGCTTCTTTGTCGAAGAATCCAAAGCAACGCTCGAAGTACTACACAAAAATTCGTTATAGATTGCCCACTGTAGATGAAATGACCTATGCACTTACCAAGTTCAAAGACAACATCTATGCAAATTATAAAATTTTTGCTGATATCGAGACTTTCACCATGCCAGCCTATCCACAAAATAAGAAAAAACTTGAATTTGTCTATTTTCCTCGCAATGTGGCTGAATACACCACTCAGGAAAATGTAGCTTTTGGGCTTTCCTGGTTTGATCGAGATACTACAGAAACATACATTAAAACGGTTACCTATTCAAGACCCTCAGATTGGCTTGGTTTCCGATGTGTTTGTGAAATCGTAAAATATTAGTATGAAAAAAATATGCACATCATTTTTTTTACTTATTCTTTTGTTTTCGTGTTCAAAAAAAGGTGAAACTCCCGGCAATTATTTTTACTACAATGAAATTTCTCAGATCAAATCGCTTGATCCAGCTTATGCAAGGGATTTAGCTCACATGTGGATTGTGTCCCAAATGTTTAATACATTGGTTGAGTTAGACGATTCTTTAAAAATTGTACCTTCTCTTGCGAAGCGATGGGATGTAGACCCTAGTGGAAAAATTTATACATTTTATTTGCGCAACGATGTGCTTTTTCACCAAACTCCTTTTCATCCTGACAAAGAACTATGCTCGGTTCACGATGTTCTTTTTACCTTTCAAAGATTAGCAAATCCACGCACAGCATCCCCCGGACGGTGGGTTACTGTTCCTATCGATACTCTACCAGATGGAAAATTGTTTATCGAAATTATAAATGATTCCATTATTCGTTTTCATCTTAAAAAACCATTTACTCCATTTTTGTATTACTTGACTTTACCTTATACTTCCATAGTCCCTGCAAAATATGTCGAAAAAATGGGAAAAGATTTTGCTTTTTGGCCCATTGGCACTGGACCTTTTTATTTAAAAATCTGGAAACCTGATCAGCAGCTCGTTCTGAAAAAAAATCCATTATATTTTGAAAAAGATAGTGCAGGAAACTTTTTGCCTTACCTTGAGGGAATTAGCATACGTTTTATTCAAGATAAACAGGTTGCTTTTATGGAATTTATTCGTGAAGGATTTGATTTTATTTCTGGTTTTGATCCTATGCTGAATTTTATTTTATTTGATGAAAATGGTTTTCTAAAAGAAAAATTCAGACAAAAATGGTATGTTCAGCGATTTCCCTTTCTTAATGTGGAATATCTTGGGATGAATGTGACGCAACCACCTTTTGACAAAAGGGAAGTTAGACAAGCCATGAATTACGCCATTGATAAAGAAAAACTCGTTTTTTATGTACGCCATGGGGTCGGCATACCAGCTCATGGGGGTATCGTTCCTCCAGCGTTATTACCAACAGGTTTATCTCACAATCCATATAATCTCTCAAAGGCTAAAGAATTGTTAAAAAAAGCTGGTTATGATGAACTTCATCCGTTCCCAAACCTAACGCTCTATACAACTTCTTCTTCTGCTGAATTAGCTGAATTTATACAAAACGAATTGATGAAAATTTCAATTCCGGTTCAAGTGGAAATAGTACCCACAGCTACCCTTCGCGAAATGATGTATCAAGGCAAAGCTTTGTTTTTTCGTGCTAGTTGGATAGCAGATTATCCTGATGCGGGAACATATTTTTCATTGTTTTATTCAAAAAACAAAACCCCTTATGGTCCCAACTATACTTTTTTTGAAAATAGAACTTACGACGAGTTGTTTGAGAAATCGTTAAGTATTTATGATGAAAGTTTAAAAAGACAATATTATTCCCAGATGCTTCAAATTTTGAACGATGAAATGCCAGCCATTCCTCTTTATTACGATGAATCTATTCGACTTGTTTCTAGAAATATAAAAGGTTTAACATGTAATTCTTTTAACTTGTTGAAACTGAAAAAAGTCAAAAAGATTTTATAAATTAATTTAAAAAATGATGTAGTTTTGCAAAAAAATGGACCATAAAGTAGTTATTGTTTCAGGGCGAGCTTCTAGACCTTTAGCTGAGAAGATAGCAAGCTACTATGGTACACAATTAGGGTCCGTCACTTTTACTCGTTTTGCCGATGGTGAATTTCAGGTATCTTTCGATGAAACGGTTCGTGGAACAGAGATGTTTATTGTGCAGTCGACTCACCCACCTGTCGAAAACTTGTTTGAATTACTCCTTATGATTGATGCAGCCAAAAGAGCAAGTGCTCGTCATATTCATGCTGTTATTCCTTATTTTGGTTTTGCGCGTCAGGATAGGAAAGATAAACCGCGGGTAGCCATAGGTGCAAAACTAATTGCAACTTTATTACAAGCGGCGGGAATTGATCGTATCATTACCATTGATTTGCATGCAGATCAAATTCAAGGGTTCTTTGATGTCCCGGTAGATCATTTATTTGGCACATCTGTTTTTATTCCATACATACTAAAGTTGGGATTAGATCCATTGGTGGTTGTGTCGCCAGATACAGGCGGCACGAAGCGAGTAAATGCTTATGCTAAAATTTTAAACTGCAATATGGCTATTTGCTATAAGCATAGAGCTAAGCCTAATCAAGTGAACGACATGATGCTTATTGGCGATGTCAGGAACAAACATGTTTTTTTGATTGATGATATTCTGGATACGGCTGGCACAATGGTTAAAGCAGCCGAATTGATGGTAGAAAATGGGGCTAAATCGGTTAGAACTTTATGTACGCATGGACTTTTTAGTGAAGATGCCTACGAAAAAATTGATAATTCTCCCATTGAAGAGGTTATTGTTACTGATACGATTTATAGAAAACACAAGTCCTCTAAGGTTAAAGTTCTCTCTGTAGCAGAACTTTTGGCAGATGTTATTCAGCGCAACATTAAATGCGAGTCAATAAGTACCCATTTTAAATTTAATACATACATTTAAAAAGTTGAAGTATGAGAACAGTCACATTGAGCGGCTCTCTTCGTGAGAGCGTAGGGAAGAAAGACGCACGTCGTTTACGTGCACAAGGCCTTGTACCATGCGTGTTGTACGGAGGCAAAGAACAAAAACATTTTTTCACTCAGGAAAAACAATTCAAGGACATTGTTTACACCGACAAGCCTTGCTTTGTTGAGCTTATGATCAATGGCGAAAAGCATCTAGCTATTCTTCAAGAAGTACAATTTCATCCCGTCAGCGACCATATTATCCATGCTGACTTTTATGAATTTTCTGACAAAAAGCCTATTAAGATGCACATTCCCGTTGTAGTTAAGGGAAATTCTCCTGGAGTTATGAAGGGAGGAAAATTAAATGTGAAATATCGTACCATTCCTGTTAAAGCTTTGCCATCAAAGATGCCCGAAGAAATTGTTGTCGATATTTCTCATTTGGATGTTGGTGGAAAAATTAGAGTGAAAGATATTGCAAGTCCTGATTATACTTTGCTTATTCCTGAAAACAACATTGTCGTTGCTGTTCTTATGTCTCGCGATGTGCTTGAAAATGAGCAAAACCAATAGAAAAGTTTTGTATAAGAATCTTTAGCTGCTCTACATGGGCAGCTTTTTTTTTAAAAATCTTGACGCGTATCAAAAAATTATATAATTTTGTCAAAAATCATTTTTATGAAAAAGATTTATTTAGTAGTAGGGGTAGCAATTTTTTTAGTGCCTTCATTGTTTTCCCAAACAGTCTTGCTTCAGGAAAATTTTGATGGTAGTGGACCTTATGCTTTCACATCTTCAGGAACACCAGCATGGGATTTATGTAGCAGGATACAGGTCTCATCTCCTAATTCGGATTCAGCTACGGTTGGATTAAATTCTGTATCAAGTTTAACATCCAATTCCTTTTCTACGGATGGAAATAACTATGTTGTGTTAAAGTTTAAGCATATATGCAAAATTGAAAGTCAGGACATAGCTGAAATTCAGTATTCTGTAGATGGCGGAAGCACATGGCTGTCACTTACAACGACTCAATATCAAGGGTCGGGATCTTTTACGGGGAACAAGTTTACTGAAGTAAGTTATTCCGATTGGCGACCTGGGGTAGCTGGTGCCGTTCCCGACAATTCTTGGTGGAAAGAAGAAACTTTTGATTTAAGTTCTGTGGCGGGAAATCAATCCGATGTTAAAATTAGATTTCGTCTAAGAGATGGAAATGGCAACGGTGCAAATGTGAGAAGAGGTTGGTTTATAGATGATGTTCAGGTCATTGTTGCTCCATCAGAGCTAATTCCTCCGACTATTACTTTTGTCACTCCAATCTGGCAGGACACTGTAAATCAAGTGGGTCCTTTTACTATTAAAGCACGAATCACAGATGCAAGTGGAATTTATGCAGCCAAGTTATATTACAGTATTAATGCAGCACCTTTTGATTCCATAGTAATGACAAACACTGCTCTGGACACTTTTGTTGCAGTAATTCCTGCTCAACCTTACAATACGCATATTGATTATTACATCAAAGCATGGGATGCATCTCCAGCTCATAACATGGCTCAATCTCCTACCAAATGGTTTTATACCAAGCAAGCCCCTCCTATGGTGATCATTGGCAACGGGTCAACAACCACTTCTTATATGCCTGCGTATGGTTTTTATAACTGGGGCTGGAGTGCTCTTTTATATACACCTGATGAAATCAATCAATCGGGAATTATTGATTCCATTTTCTTTAATGTATCTAATACAATTAGTGGTTACTTGATGAACAACCAGAGAATGATGATTGGGGTTGTGCCATATACAGCATTTGCTGATGGTTCTATGCCCGATAGTGCCACCCTTACTACTTTCTATGCTGGGGATGTTACCTGGAAGGGTCCAGGATGGTTTAAGTTTACACCTGTCCAGCCCTTTTATTACAATGGAAGTCAAAGCTTATTAATTTACTGGATCAATAGAGATGGGAGTTGGGCTTCTGGATATCCTACTTTTAAAGCTCATACAACGTCAGTAAATAAAGCTAAATATAAATACAGTGATACTTATAGTAATGTATTTCCCACCTCGACGGGTACATTAACTACTACAAGACCTGATATAAAAATCGTATTCCGCTTAAATAATAGTACAAACGATGCAGCCATGGCAGCCATAACATCACCTACTACCACACCCATACCAGTCGTAGGAACTCCCTATGATTTGAAAGTAAAAATTAAAAATGAAGGTTCGGCCAATCTGACAAGCGTAAATATTAATTATTCCTTAAACCATGGGGCACCTTCAACATATGCATGGACGGGGAATTTGGTACAATCTCAAATTTCCAATGAAATTTCAATTGGTTTTATTACGTTTACATCGCCAGGCATCAATACCTTAAAGGTCTGGGTAAGTAGTCCAAACGGTCAACCTGATGAGTTTAATTTAAACGACACGCTGGTCATGCAATACTATGTATGTCAGGAGGTGTTGGCTGGGGTATATACGATAGATAAGACCTTGCCTACGGGAGGAACAAATTTTGGTTCGTTTCGGGATGCGTTGAGTGTATTGCAGCAGTGTGGAATTAGTGATACGGTCGTATTGAGGGTAGCTCCGGGGACGTATGATACATTATTTAATATTAATTATTTAATACTTGGAGCTGGAGTAGTGGGGCCGGTGATTTTTGAGGGGGCAGGAGCTCAGCCAGGGGATGTATTGATCAGGAATGCCAACACAAGTTCGGTGAATTATGTGGTCAAGTTAGAGAACACGCAAGGTATATGGTTTAGGAACATGAAGTTAAAGTCTATGGGTACGAGTTATGGGCGAGTTGTGGTGATAGAAGGAGGAAGGAATTTGAAGATAGAGGGTTGTGAGTTAGAAGGATTGGTTACGACATCTACGTTGAGTGATTATGCAGTGGTATATAGTTCTTCATTATCGAGAGAGCATAATGTATGGATAGAAAGGAATACGATTAAGAATGGAAGTTATGGGGTATATTATTATGGGTACAGCAGTACGAGTTTGGATAGTGGGTTGGTAGTGAAGAACAATACGGTGAGAGATTTTTATTATGCGGGGTTGTATTTAAATTATCAGTATGGATTAGTGGTAGAGGGGAATGTAGTGAGGAGTAATACCACATACTCATCGCCTTATGGTATATATAGTTATTATTGTCATTCGGGTCAGTACAAGAAGAACAAGGTAGTGGTCCCTGCGTATTATGGGATGTATTTTTCGTACTGCAATGGTAGTAGTGGTAATGAGGGACGGGTAGAGAATAATTTTGTGGTAGTTAGAGGGACATCAACGGCATATGGTATGTATATGTATTACACAACATATTACAATGTTTATCACAATTCAGTAAATGTTACCTCGACGAGTGCTACATCAGGAAGGAGTTTATTTCATTCGTCAAGTAATAATATGGTATACAAGGATAATATTTTTGCGAACAGTGGAGGCGGGTATTCGATATATGTGAGTGGTGGTACATTTACATCGGATTACAATGACTTGTATACGACGGGTAGCAAGTTAGGATATTATACGGCAGATAGGAACACGTTAGCAGATTGGCAGAGTGCGACAAGTCAGGATGCTCATTCTGTGAGTGTAAATCCTATGTTTATTTCGAATGAGGATTTGCATACGTTCAATGTTGCTCTAAATAATTTAGGAACGTACGTAGGGGTAGATGAAGACATTGATGGAGAACCTAGGAGTACCACTACACCAGATATCGGTGCTGATGAATTTACTCCTCTTGCTCATGAACTCGAAGTAGTTTCCATTGTTTCACCTACTTCAGGATGTGGTTTAAGCTTAGAGCCAGTGATGGTTAGATTACGTAACAATGGTTTAGATACCATTTCAAGTGGTGCAACCATCTCTTATGTGTTAGATGCTCATGCTCCTGTTTCTGAAAATATTTCTATACCTCTTCCTCCAAATACCATCGTTGAATATACCTTTAGTACACCTGTTAATGTAAGTGTAAATGCAAATGATACCTCTTACCAATTTATGGTGTATGTTTCCGATCCACTAGATTCCTGGAAACTAAATGATACTCTAAGAACAACTATAATGGCTCGTCGTGTACCTAATCCTCCTATATCAAGTAATCAAACTATTTCCTACGGAACTTCAGCTACGCTAACGGCAACATCCCAAGATAGTGTGCTTTGGTATGCTGATTTAACACTTACACAGCTTTTGCATAGAGGATCAACTTTTACTACTCCCATTCTTTTTGTTACCACCTTGTATTATGTAGTTTCTTCGTCGGAAATTGTTTATGATTATACTTTTGATAATGATTTGCAGGGATGGCAATCATTAACACCATGCTCTTATACAACTTATTCTTGGCAATGGAATAGTGCGGGAGGACTGGGTACAGCTTTTGCAAGTGATCCCACAACGTACAGCTCTCAATTACTGAAAAGTCCAATTATGTATGTAGGGGGAGATACGCTTCTATTCTTCATGAGGCATAAATACAATACAGAATCCTGTTGCGATAAAGGTTACATAGCTTACAGGATAAATGGCGGAGCATGGAATCGGTTAGTACCTTATCAAGGAACATACACTGGTTCAGGAACTTTAGGTACTGATCCGATTTTTGGGTCATGTGGCACATCTACAGTTTCAGGAGGTTATTTTAGTGGTAATTCAAATGGATACATTGATACGTATGGAAAAATTCCCGTTAATAGTTCAAATGCTACACTTGAAATTGCACTCGTATTTTATTCCGATGGTAGTGTTGGTTATGATGGTTGGTATATTGATGAAATTAAAGTTGTTAAACCTGGGTGTGTCAGTCAACCTGTAATTGATACAGTTTTTGTAACGGGTACACCATCTGTTGAATTAGCCACTTTGGACATTCTTTCACCTAATTCTGGAATTGAACTAACAAATCATGAGCAAGTGAAAATTAAAATCAAAAACTACGGAACACAACCTGTTGCTAACTTTACAGTAGGTTACCAAATTGGGAATACTTCTCCTGTACTTGAAACTTACACGAATTCTTTACTACCAGGTGATGAAGCTATATATACTTTTGCTCAAACAGCTAACTTAAGCAGTTTCCAGACATATCAAATAAAAGCTTTTGTCGCACATCCTCAAGATGCTTATGTAGCTAATGATACTTTTGTAAAATCTGTTACCAATAATCCATTGATTTATTGCTCAGCTTCAGCAACATCAACAGGATATGAAGACTTGACAGGAATAACCATAGGTAGCACATCTTATACCAATCCTGCTATAGGGGCTACTTACCAAAACTACGATACCTTACCACCTTTCATCTTAAATAATGGTTATAGTTATCCAATTAGTGTAAGTTCCGGATTTCCTCCTGGTTATTCTAATCCTTATACTTGTTGGGTGAATGTGTTTATCGATTATAATCGTGATGGTGATTTTGAAGATCCAGGTGAAAGAGTATTTAGTGCCCAAACAAATTCTAATAACACGGTTTCTGGTACAATAGTTATTCCTAATCAAACTTATCATGGTTTAACGCGGTTAAGAGTCGTACTACGCGAAAATGGAACAATAAATAATACAGGCCCTTGTGGAACATTTACTTGGGGCGAAGTTGAAGATTACAGGGTTAAACTTGTGCCCAGAATACCTAAAGATGCAGGAGTGGTGGCCATACTATCTCCTTCCAATATTGAACAAGATGGCGTTTCAACCCCCATCACTGTTAAAATTCGTAATTACGGAACAGATACCCTTTATTCAATACCAGTAACTTATACACTAAATAATCAAACCCCTGTTACAACTGTGATAAATACTACGCTTGCCCCAGATAGCATCAAACCATTTAACATTGGAAGTATTACGCCTGTGTATGGAAATAGTAATATTTGTGTTTACACTGAAATTCCTGAAGATTCAAATACTTTTAATGACCAGCAATGTAAGAGCTTCTACACTTTACCACCGATAGTTTTCTTTGCGGATACTAATGATAACCAGTCTCTGCTCACAACCACAGGAACTTTGTGGCAGTATGGACACCCAGCTGGAACTATCATAAATTCCGCCGCAGTGGGTCAGAATGCTTGGGTGACGAATTTGACTGGTAATTATCCTGGCAATGCTGAAGCTTATCTAGAATTTCCTCAGATGAATTTCTGGGGCATTGATACACCGCACATTGTCTTCTATTATTGGATTGATGCTGAATCACCATTCGATGGTGGGTATTTGCAATATTCTCTTACGGGTGGTAGCACATGGCAAACGCTTGGTACTTTAAATGATCCCAATGGTTACAATTGGTACAATTCCAATGTCTCAGGAATAGAAGGATGGAGTGGGCGTGCTGGTGGATGGAAACGAGCTTATTACAAAGCTGCTGAGCTTTCAAATAAATCTAATGTAAAATTGAGGTTCGTTTTCAAATCTAATGCTTCAACCCATTACGAAGGCTTGGCCATTGATGAAGTTATGATTTTAACACCTAAAGCTAATCAGGATGCTGGTGTGGTTGAAATTTTATCTCCCGTTGGTGAAACCATGATGGGAACACAAGTTCAGGTTAAAGTTAAAATTAAGAATTTTGGAAAGCAAGTTTTAACCAGCGTACCTGTGAAATATCGAATAAGCACGGGCTATCCTATTCAAACAACTACATGGACGGGGAATTTACAACCTGATAGCATTGCCATTGTAACTTTCACTAATAATTATCCTGGGCCTGACACTGCTTTGCATTCGTATGAATTGTGCGCCTTTACACAGGTTAATTTAGATCCATACAAGTTCAACGATACCACCTGTATAACCCTTCAGACAAGACCAAATAATGTTGGACTAAACGATGCCATGCTTTCGAAAGTAAAGATTTATCCTAATCCTGTGCAGGATGTTGTGTTTATTGAACTTCCTTCAAATGTGACGGTTGAAGAATTCACTTTGTATAACACGCTTATACAAAAAGTTGAAGATATAACTGCTACGATTGATGCTAATCGTCTCAAAATACAGTTGCCGCAACTTGCTAATGGAACTTATCTCTTGTGGCTAAAGACCAACCAAGGATACGTACGAGTCCCGATTACAGTTATGAACAAGTAATTTCATTGGAGGGTTTAGCCCTCCTTTTTTTCTCTATATTTTTTCATGAAATAAGAAGCATGTTTGAATCACATTTATTACAGAATGAATGGGAACTTTTGTTGCAAATGTTTCCTGCGTTAACTAGTGCTCAAAAAGAACTGTTGCACGAATTATGGAATTTATATTCTTTTTGGAATGCACGTGTAAACTTGATTTCCCGTAAAGATATTGAGCATTTATATAAACATCATGTTTTACATTCGTTGTCGATAGCTTGGAAAACTTCTTTTGTCCCTGGGATGAAGGTTCTGGATGTAGGAACGGGAGGAGGTTTTCCAGGAATACCCCTGGCTATTTTATTTCCCTATAGTAATTTTTATTTGGTAGATTCTATAGCAAAAAAAATAAAAGTTGTAGAAGATATTATAAAACGCCTACAATTAAGCAATGTTGAAGCTATTTGTTCTAGGGTTGAGCACTTAGATCTTCGTGTAAATCTCGTAGTGGCTCGAGCCGTTGCAAAAATTTCTGATTTGACCACATGGACAAACCACCTTATCATGAAATCTGACAAATTTCATCCATCTTATGCTTTGCTTAAAGGAGAAGATGTTGTTCAGGAATTGAATCATGCTTCTTACCGATATCATCTTTATTATTTAAAGGATTTTATCACGGATGCTTTTTTCGAATCGAAAGTTTTAGTTCATATTTTTTAAATTTATTTTATAGCTTTGCAAAAATCCTTTTTTATGGTAGAAAAAGTAAGAAAGTCTTTACGTGAGAGCAAGTCTGCTCGTTGGATTGCTTTGGCATTTTTAGCCTTTACCATGTTAACAGGCTACTTTATTGCCGATGTTATGGCTCCATTAAAAACATTGCTGGAATCTCAGCATGGATGGACATCGACTGAGTATGGAACTTTTACAAGTGCCTATGGCTGGTTTAATGTTTTCTTGTTTATGCTTATCATTGGAGGTATCATTCTGGATAAGCTAGGAATTAGACTTACAGGGCTTGGTGCGATCATTGTGATGATTATTGGTACTTTTTTGAAATATTATGCTTTGTCTAAACCCGAATTGCGAGGGCAAACGGTATATTTCTTATGGACGCAATTTGATCTACAAGTTCTTATAGCAGCGATTGGATTTGCTATTTTTGGTGTAGGTGTTGAAGTAGCTGGGATTACTGTTTCTCGTGGGATTGTGAAGTGGTTTAAAGGTAAAGAAATGGCTTTGGCTATGGGACTTGAGATGGCTACGGCTCGTATTGGAACTGCTTTAGCTCTTGCTTTTTCTCCGATGATTGCTGAACATTTTGGAGATGTTTCAGCTTCTGTTTTTGTAGGTCTTTTGTTATTAATCATAGGTTTCTTTGGTTTCCTTATTTATGTATCCATGGATGCTCGTTTAGATAAAGAATTAGGGGCTGATGAAACATTATTAGCTGATGAATCTGAGAAATTTAGAATTTCAGATATTGGAAAAATTCTTGTTAATCCTGGTTGGATTTTAATTGCGCTGTTGTGTGTATTGTTTTATTCTGCCGTTTTCCCATTTCTAAAATACGCATCGGATTTGATGGTTCAAAAATTTCACATAAAAGAAACTGTTGCTGGTTTGTTTCCTGCATTGTTGCCTTTTGGTACCATTCTTTTGACTCCTTTGTTTGGGACAGTTTATGATAGAGTTGGAAAAGGAGCAACCATTATGATTATAGGTTCCTTCCTTGTTACACTTGTGCATGCAGTTTTTGCTATTCCAGCACTTGATCAATCTTTTCTTGCCATTTTATTAATCATTATCCTGGGTATTGGTTTTTCGTTGGTTCCTTCCGCTATGTGGCCTTCAGTGCCTAAAATTATTCCTGAAAATCAATTGGGAACTGCATACGCTATGATATTCTGGGTGCAAAATTGGGGTCTTATGGGTGTGCCAGCTTTGATAGGTTGGGTACTTGATACCTATTGTAAAATAGGTGTTAACCCTAATACCAATGCTCCCATTTATGATTACACATTACCCATGCTTATTTTTGCAGGCTTTGGAGTAATTGCCATTTTCCTTGCATTCTTACTTAAGACCATTGACAAGAAAAAAGGCTATGGTCTTGAGCTACCGAACATTAAGAAATAGTTCAATGGTATGAATTTTGCAAAGACGATGCACTAAATAATATGGATATGAAAAAATTTATCTTGATTTTTATGTTTTCGTTATCTCTTATGGCTCAAGAAAATGTGGTGAAAATTAATACATTAAGTTTGATGGTAAATACACTTAGTGCATTCTATGAAAGGAAATTAACTGATATTCATACAGCTCAATTGGGTTTTTATTTTTTGAGTAACTTCAATCAGACAAACGATGGCAGTGGAAGTTCTGATAAATTAACTGGTTTTGGTATAACTCCAGAATTTCGTTATTATTTTAAAGAGGCTTTTAAAGATTACTACATAGCTCCTTTCATTCGTTTTCAGAGCTGGACTTTCATAGAAACAACTATGATGGACGATCCTTCTACGCCTCAAGTAGATGAAAAGTTAGTCACGTTCAGAGGTGTGATCAATTATTTTGGGGGTGGTATTGTTATTGGTCAACAAACCATTATAGCAGATAAACTTGTGGTTGATTATTTTGCGGGTCCAGCTTACTATTTGACAAAAGTGAAATCTAAAGACCCAAACGCAGCAAACAATTACAGTGGCCCCTTATTTGATGGTTTTACAATCCGTTTTGGAGCCTGTATAGGTTTTGCTTTTTAGTGTTTAATTTGAGTTTATTCATTGATATTGGACAACTCGAGGATGAGCTGTTCTTTTATTACATTGTCTCCAATTTTCACATGAATACTTTTTACAATCCCCGTTATGGGAGAGGTAATTTCATTTTGCATTTTCATAGCTTCTAAGCTAAAAAGGGGCTCTCCTTCATTGACCAGATCGCCTTCTGCTACAAAAATGTCGGTGATTTTACCGGGAATGGGAGCTTGTATAGAAACAGTTTTTTTACTGTCGGAGCTTTCTTCAAGCATTCTTCGCCGCAAGTATGAGGAAATGGATTCAATCGAAAAGAAAAATTCCACCCCGTTGACAATCATTCTGTATTTGTTTTGATCCTTGGATTTGATGTGAGTAAAGTATTTTTTGCCATTCCATAGAAAGCAAAAGTTGTCATACTTGTTTTCCAGAATGGTAATTTCTTTTTCTTCGTTATTAATGATAGGATATGCATCTTGTGGTAGGTAGATTTTAAATTTTTTCCCTTGCTCTGAAAGCGCTATGAATAATCTGGAAGCATCTCTTTTATAAATATACCTTGTTGCCATGTTAACGTAATCTTTTGTTTAACACCCAAAAATTAATATTATCTTGTTGAATGTCGATATTTTCTCCAGCTATGGGGAGATATTCCATGGCGTAAGCTATGGATGCGGCAAGAGCTGCAATCATTTCATCCTCTGGTCTTATGAGCATTTCGGGCTGAAACACATTTTCAATCCAGTGGGTGGTATACGTTCCTTTGACAAAATCAGGATGTGATAAGACGATTTTAAAAAAGGGAACGAGAGTTTTTATACCCGTTATTCTTGTTTCTTCGAGGACTTTCAACATGCTTTCAATAGCTTTTTTTCTGTTTTTTTCGTGTACAATGAGTTTTGCAAGCATGGAGTCAAAATTTGTAGAAATGTATGTTCCATCGGTGACGCCACTTTCAATTCTTAGTTGAGGATGATAGGGAAAACGAATGCTTTCGATAAAACCTGTTTCGGGGCTAAATCGGTTTTGCGGATCTTCTGCGTTGATACGACATTCGATTGCCCAACCGTTCAGAGGAATATCTTTTTGTTTGAAAGGTAATTTTTCGCCAAGGGCTACTCTAATTTGCCATTCAACTAAGTCCAGACCAGTAATTTCTTCCGTTACGGGATGTTCTACTTGCAGGCGAGTATTCATTTCCATGAAGTAAAGATTCTTTTTTTCGTCCATGATAAATTCAATGGTTCCAGTGGAGTAGTAGCCTAGTGCTTTGGCGAACTTAACTGCTAATTTCCCCAAACTTGAGCGTTTTCTATCGGTGAGCGATGGGGAAGGTGCTTCTTCGAGCAGCTTTTGATGTTTACGTTGAAGAGAACATTCACGTTCCCACAGGTGAACGACATTGCCGTGCTGGTCACCAAGAATTTGTACTTCGATGTGTTTTGGATTTTCGATATATTTTTCAATGAAAAGGTCTCCATTTCCGAAAGCATTCAGAGCTTCTTGGGTTGCAGCATTGAAGTATCTTTCGAGTTGATCGGCTTTTTCGACTACTCGCATACCGCGACCACCGCCTCCACCAGCAGCTTTTAGAAGTATGGGGTAACCAATTTTACGAGCAATTTTTTTTGCTTCATCTATGGTTTTTACGACACCTTCGCTTCCGGGAACAAGAGGTAACCCTACTTTTTCAGCTATTTCTTTAGCAATGGTTTTAATTCCCATTTGATAAATGTGGTCAGGATGGGGACCTATGAATATAAGACCTGCTTCTATACATTTTCGTGCAAAATCTGGATTCTCAGACAGAAATCCGTACCCCGGGTGTATCATGTCAATGTTATGAGTTTTAGCAAGCTCTACGATCTTATCAGCATCGAGGAAGATTACTTTGTCTTGTAAACTTTCGTTGGCGTCAATAATCTCATCAGCTTCTTCAAGGTACGGAGCATCTTTGTCACGATTTGAGCGAAAAACCACCGCAACATGCCCTAATTTCTTAATGGTGCGTATAATTCGTAAGGCTATTTCTCCACGATTGGCTATCAATATTTTTTTTGCTTCCATAATTTTCTTTTATAATGGAATATTGCCATGTTTTCGTTTGGGTAAACTTATTTGCTTATTCTGAAGGATTTCAAAAGCTGTGATGAGGACCCGACGAGTTTCCGAAGGCATGATAACTTCATCAATTAGTCCAAGAGCTTCACCTTTAAATGGGGTAGCAATTTCACGTTTATACTTCTCAATGAGTTGAGCTTTAAGTTGTTCAGGATTTTCAGCAGATGTAAGTTCTTTTTTATGCACGATTTTTACTGCACCTTCAGGTCCCATTACAGCAATTTCTGCGGTAGGCCATGCAAAGTTGAAATCTCCTCCCGTGTTTTTGCTGCTCATGACGATGTAAGCCCCACCATAAGATTTACGCAGAATAACGGTAACTTTTGGGACACTTGCTTCGCAAAAAGCATAAAGAAGCTTGGCACCTTCTCTAATTATTCCGTTGTATTCTTGATCTACACCGGGAAGGAAGCCAGGAACATCTTCCAAAATGAGTAAGGGGATGTTGAATGCATCGCAAAAACTGACGAAACGAGCACCTTTGTGGCTCGCTTTAATATCAAGAACGCCAGCTAAGACTTTGGGTTGATTAGCTACAATGCCGATGGGCTTCCCATTCAAACGCGCAAACCCCACCACCAGATTTTGAGCGTAATTGGGTTGTACTTCAAAGAAGCTATCTTTGTCTACAATGATGTTAATGATGTCTTTGACATCGTAACCTTTGTTAGGATCGTCGGGAATGATTTTATTGAGAAATTCTTGGTGATTTTCGTAAAATTCAACATTTTTGCTAACGGGGAGAGGATCAAAATTGTTGGGTGGTAAATAAGATAAAAGCTTACGTACACCTAAGAGAGCGTTTTCTTCGTCGTCATAAAGGAAATGAGCTACGCCGCTTTTGCTCGTATGAACGGGTCCACCGCCTAAATCTTCCATGCTAATTTCTTCGTTCAATACTTCTTTGATGACATCAGGTCCCGTGAGAAACATGTAACTGGTTTTGTTCACCATAAAAATAAAATCCGTAAGAGCGGGAGAGTAGACAGCACCCCCAGCTGCAGGACCCATAATTACTGAAATTTGTGGAATGATACCAGACGAACGGACATTGTTGCGGAAAATTCTAGCATAGGCAGCAAGACTCCTAATACCTTCTTGAATTCGTGCTCCACCTGAATCAATGAGCCCAATGATGGGGGCTCCGAGTTGAAGAGCCATCTCCTGAATGCGAGCTATTTTCATACCATGAGCTTCGCCAAGCGAACCACCTAAAACGGTAAAATCTTGGGCAAACGCAAATACACTTTTACCATGAATGAGGCCACGACCAGTAATTACCCCATCGCCAAAATCGCCTTGCTTGCTTGAAAATTCAGTTTGAATGGGTTCCACAAAGGCCCCTATTTCAAAAAATGTCCCCTCGTCAAATAAAATATGTAGCCTTTCTCGAGCCGTAAATTTACCTTTAACATGCTGTTTCTGGATCGCCGTTTTTTCTTTTTCTTCAAGCCACTTTTTTCTCTCTAGAAGTTTATCAAAAAACATATTCAAGTTTTAACTTGCAAAAATACAATTAATTTCTTGATTTTGCTTTTGTGAAAATATGAGAAAAATTCTGATTTCTTTGAAATGAGGATTTAATCTTTCATTTTCAAAAAAAGATACCCACTGATGTGTTTAATTTTTCATTGGACGAAGGGTTTAAGCTAAGGTTCTTTTTTTGAGGGAGTAGCCTTCCAAAGTTAGCTCGAGTGAGAAAAATGTATGAGGGAGCATTTTCAAAATGCTAGAAAATTTTTTAGATTACATACTTTTATTTATTTAAAACTTGAAAAGCATGCATACCACAGAGAAAGTTTTCATCTACTTTTGGGTCTTCTTTAAAATCAAAAAAATACACATCAACGGACCATGTTTAAATTTTTTAAAAAAAATTTTGTTCACATTTCAAAAATTTATTTTATTTGCGTCGAAAAATTTCATGGGTTATGTTAGCGATGGTCAAAAGTTTTATGAGAGGCTTGCTCCCTAAAATGTATGTGGGGGGGGTATAATCGCCTCATTATCAATCAGTTGTGTGGTTTTTATGCCTAACATGTTGTTTTCCCAATGGTATTTTTCTCCAACTAAAACGCCATCAAGTGGATACTTAGTGCATGCCAATAAGGTGGGTATTGGTGATAGTTTTAAAATAAGTTATACACCCCGGACAACTTTGCATTTGCATAATTTTAAGGTTGATTCGTTAAACACTTTTTTGAACATTACCACAGCGGCAACGGGATTTCCTTCGAT
>Ga0308395_1000221_pt1 | contig 49794 bp, 46 predicted proteins | sample Hotspr20SampleP4_FD_202097 | JGI IMG/M metagenome (GOLD analysis project Ga0308395, IMG submission 202097) | Hot spring phototrophic mat microbial communities from Mushroom Spring, Yellowstone National Park, Wyoming, United States - 20050930_P4 ... | reverse complement strand
ATCATCTGCCCTAACATTCTCATTGTGGAAAGAATTGATGATGCTTGAGAGTAGAATTTGGTTTCAACAGAACTCATAACAGCATTGGTATTTGGAGATGCAAAAAAGGAAAGACCAAAACCAAGTATTATCAAGGAAGATAAGATAAAATTGAGCGACGAGTTTGAATTTATAAAAAACATCATAACTAAACTGATAAAAGTTATTCCCATACCAATAGATGAGATTATCCTTGGCTCAATTTTGTCTGATATTTTACCAGAGACAGGAGAAAAAATAGCCATAATAACTGGTTGAGAAATAAGAACTAACCCTGCCTTAGATGGCTTTAGTCCTTTTATATACTGAAGATATAAACTTAAAAGAAAACCTACAGCAAATGTTGCGCTGTAATTTATCAGGGCTGAAATATTTGAAAAAAGAAAGACGGGGTTATTTCTAAAAAGGTTTATCTCTAAAATAGGATTTTGTTTTTTGTTTTCAAATAAAATAAATAAAATAATGCCTACTATCGCTAATAAAATTATCCATAATTTTATTCCCTCACCTTTTGATGTTCCATACATAAAAAGAGTAAGCGAGAGAGAGTATATTAATGTTCCGATAATATCAAACTTATAGCCCTTTACTTGCGTTTTTATTTCAACTTCATTCTTTTTAAATTTTGTAAAAAGTATTGTAGTTACTAATCCTAAAAATGAATTTATATAAAATATACTTCTCCATCCAAGTTTTTCAGTTATAAGTCCACTAATAAAAGGACCCACGGAAAGTCCTGCATATACAAAAGCAGTATTTATTCCAAGAATTTTGCCTCTTTCATTTTTAGGAAATGATGATATAAGGATTGCAACATTTGTAGAAAATATCATTGCAGATCCACTTCCTTGTAGAAATCTAAAGAATATCAATGATGTAGAATTTGTAGATATGGCAATAAAAACTGATGAAAGTGTATAGATTATAAGACCGTAAAAGAATATTTTATTTTTACCATAAATATCTGCTATTTTACCAAAAGGTACTAAAAATATAACAGTGGAAAGTAAGTACGATGTTTGGACCCAACCAAGTGTTATTGGACTTATAAGAAATTCTTTCCCAATTGTTGGAAGTGCAATGTTTAATGAGGAGGTCATAAATGGTGTTATAAATGATGTAATTCCAACGATAATTAAAATTGTTATCTTCTTCTCTTTTTCGTTCATTTATCTAAATAAAATATTTATTGTTTTTGTTCAGTTTCTTTAGTAAGTGTAAGGTTGTTTAGCATAAAGGTTATTTCTTGGATATGATTTTTTGTTTCAGTATATTTTGATGCGGCATTGTTTATATGAGTTCCAAGTGTTGAGAAAGATTTTTCAACAACCTCAAACTTTTGTTTGATACCATCTAATTTTTTTAAGAAATTCTCTGCTTCTTTTTCTATTTGAAGTCCTTTAAGTCCATAAATTATTGCTTGAAGGTAAATGTAAAGTGTATTTGGAGAAACAGGAAATACATTTTTCTTCATAGCATATTTATAGATATCCTCATTTATGATGGCTTCATAGTATATATTTTCGGCTGGAATATACATTAATGCAAAGTTATATGTTCCTTCTTGAGGTCTTATGTATTTTTGAGCAATTGAATCAATATTGTCTTTTATGGCTTTTATAAATGCCGATTCTGTTCTTTGATTATTTGGATCTTTTATATAATCTCTAAATTTATCTATGGGAAATTTTGAATCAATTGGAACTTTTTTATTATCTATTTTTATTATGAAATCAACAGGTTCATTGTCCCCTTGAAATCTGTATTGTGGTTCAAACATATCTTTTGGTAAAACATCGCTAAGAAGATTTTCAAGCATTATTTCTCCCATTTCTCCTCTTATTTTTGGCGATTTAAATAATTCTTCAAGCGATGATATATCTTTTCCTATTTCTTGAATTTGCTTGGCTGTTTCATGGAGTTCTCCAAGTTTTTTTCCTATTTCTCCAACAACCTTTAACTGGTCTGTAATATTTCCTTGAGTTTTTGTAAGATTTTCTGTCACGGTATTTAATATGATTTTTAACTGGGACATCATTGAGTTTTGCGTTTCTAAAAATAATTCTTGTTGTTGTTTTAATGCTTGGGCTTGAGATTCCAATTGTTTTATTTTCATATCCTCTAATTTTGACCTCAAAGTTATTATTAGGAAAAATAAAGCAATTAATATTGATATAAGAAGTATAATTATCAGAATAAACGCTAAACTATTCATTTTAAACTCCTTTTTAAACTAATAAAATAAGTTTCATCTAACATAATTTTACTAATTTTAAATAAAAGTTTATAAAGTTCATAAATTTTAACCAATATTAATAAATCAAAATATGCCTTCTAAAAACGTTTTTTTAATTATTCAAATTAAATCCCTCTTTATTTCCCCCTTTCATAAAGGGGGAAGCAAGGGGGATTTATTTGTAGGGCAAGGTTTTAGCCTTGCAAATTATTGCAAACCTAAAGGTTTGCCCTACATTTTTCTAATATCAATTATTCAAATTAAATCCCTCTTTTTACCCTCCGACTTAACGTCGGAAGGGATATAGGGGGATTTTAATTTGTTTTATGTAAAAAATAAAAAACTTATTCCCTAAGGAATTGCAGAGTTAGGGTTCGTAAAGGGGGATTTTTCTTTTGTTTTAAAATTTCTTTTTTATTTGAAAAGTGGAATTATTTCTATTGCGATTAGAATTATGATTATTATTTCAAGGATATGACTTCTAATTGCATTTAATTCTGAGTTTATAATTTGTGTTATTTGAAAAAGTGTATCCATTTTTCGTGAAATAGATGAGTACCAATCGTCAAATCTAAACTGCTCGCCACAGTTTCTAAATACCGTCGCTATATAAGGATCACCAACTGTTTTAAATGAGTTTTCTATTTTTGATAAAAGATCTGAAAACTCTATATAAGTTTTGGATGCCTCTTCGGAAAGTTTTGAGTAATTAAACTTGAATATACTGCTAATTTTCTGACTTTCTTTTTCAAGAGCATCATATAAAAGATCAAGTTTTTTATCTATTGAATAATCATAGTATCTGAGTTCAAGAAGATGTGTCAGTGAAAATTCTATAGCATCGCATATATCCTTTGATCCGGTTGGCTCTATTATCAGTGCCGAGTCCCAGTCAATTACAGCTATATCGTTTTTGTAATACTGAATAAATCTTTCAGTTACGGTAAGTGATGAAAATTGTGAAAGTGTATTTTTATTTTCACCAAGTATTAATGATGCAATATCAAATTTTTGAAATATTTCCTGTGGTTCAGATATTCCTTCAATTTGTTCAATGTAGTAAATGATGTAGTCCTCAAACTGTGCCCATTCCTGTGGAAGTTTTATTGAATCAAAAATAATAGATTTAACCTCATCTTTTATTTTTCTTGCAAGTTTTTCTATATCATCAGTTTCTTCAAGATAAAGAGCAATTAAGTGCAGAAGATCAAAAGTTGTGTTTTCTTTTAGAATTATTTCAACCGATATGCTTATTGCTCCATAATCCCAGATTTTTGCATGAAGATTTGCATCATAATCAACATCGTTTATTCTTATTATTTCTCTGCCAATGTTTATCTCAAGAGGTGCTTCTTTTATTATGATTGCTTTTCGAGGATCTTTTGAGAATTTAAATCTTGAACTTGTTTTCTGTTTTGTTAGAAGTAGTTCTTCTGCTTTTGATAAGTTTACCTCCCAGCCGATATCAAATACATTGTAGACAAATATTGATCCTTTTTTAATAAGCATATTATTTATAGTGTTTTTTCTTTTATAGTGTTTTTTCTATAGTATCTATTATATCTTTATTATACTCTTCATCGTATCCTGCCCAAACTCTTTTTAGATTGTGGTTTTTATCAAGAAGATATATGAAAGGAACGCCTGAAATTCCATATGTTTTAGCAACTTCTCTTCCATCATAGGCAAGAGGAAATTTTACACCAGTTATTTGTTGAAACTCTATTGAGCTTTCTCTATTTTTCTTTACAGATATACCAACAACTTCAAGTCCTTTTGAATGATACTTTGAATATATCTTATCAATAAAAGGTGCTGCTTTCTGACAAAATGGGCAGTTTTCAGTAAAGAAAATAACCATAACAGATTTTCCTTTGTAATTTGCAAGGTCTATTATTTCACCATCCTTACTTGGAAGTTTGAAATAAAAATCTGTTTTATGATAAGATGAAACCTGAGATGTTTGTTCTTGTTGTTGGTTTTGAGTCTCTTTGTTTTCTTCCTTTTTTGAGCAAGAGATTGTAAAAATTGAAAGTCCCAATAACATTATTAATACTTTTTTCATAATTTCCTCCTTTAAATTTTAATATTTATGGTTTTATTAAAAAACCATAATCAAAAATTTCTATTTCTTTTTTATCATTCTTATCAAAGTGGAAAAAAGAAGGACTTACTTCATTATTTTTTTTGCCAAAAATTATAGATAAAATCCCTCTTTTTCCGCTTTCATAAAAACGGAGATTTATCTTTTTGCTTTCTTTTGTTGATCAAATTGCAATTTTAAGTGAACACTATTAAATTATTTTATCATTTTATATAGCAAAAACATAGCAGTATTTGTAGATGCTTCTTTTATATAAGATCTATCTCTGTTTAAAAATGTTCTTTTATAAGTTTGTGTTATATTTTCAGATGTGATACCAAAAAATACTAATCCAACTGGTTTTTCTGATGTTCCACCAGTTGGTCCTGCTATCCCAGTTATGGATATTGAAAGATTAGTTTCAAATATTTCCTTTACATTTTTTGACATTTCAAATGCAGTTTCTTTGGATACTGCTCCATATTTTTTAATGGTTTCTGATTTTACTTTTAAAATTTTTTCTTTTATTTCATTTGAGTAAGCATTAACTCCGCCTTTAAAATATGAAGAGCTTCCGGGAATGTTTGTAATTTTGTGAGCAAGAAGTCCGGATGTGCAAGATTCTGCTGTTGAAAGTGTCTTATTTTTTCTTAGAAGGATTTCACCAAGAACTTTTTCAAGAATGCCATCATCATAGCCATATAAATTTTGGCTGACAATTTTCTCTATTTTTTCTTTAGCATCTTCAAGAATTTTTTTGTTTTTCTTCTCCCCTCTTATTATAAACTCACATATATTTGGCCCAGCAAGGATTGTAAAATCAAGTTTGAGTTTTTCAATAACTGGCTTTAAAAGATTTTCAAGTTCAACCTCTTTAATATCAGCAAGTTTAAATCTATAGGTTGTAATTGGATTTTTTATTTTTTTAAGAAGGTATTTTTCAATCTTCCCCCACATTGGTTCCCACTCAAATTGTGGGCCTGGTAGGAGTATTATAGTTTTTTTGTTGTATTCTATTATTTCTCCAAATGCTGTTCCATTTTTATTTTCTATAATTTTTGCTTCATCAATTACCATACACTGATCAAGGATATTTGGCTTTAATGATTTTCCATATCTTTGATGAAATATTTTTTCTATCTCTTTTGAAAATATAAGTTTTTTACCAGTTATTTTTGAAATAACATTTCTTGTATGATCATCAAATGTTGGTCCAAGTCCACCACAGATTATTATAATATCTGAGTTTGAGATTACAAAGTTTATTGATTTTATTAAATCATCTGGGTTGTCTCTGACAGTTATTTCATATTTTAGTTTTATTCCTATTTTTGAAAGTTTCTGTGAAAATAATGGAGTGTATCTGTTAAGTTTAAAGTCAAGGAGTTCGGAGCCAGTTGCTATAAATGTAGCGTTCATAAAATTCCGCATGAATTTGAAAAAGTCGCTTTTAATACGAATTTATGATTTTCAGAAAATTTTTTAAATGTTTTTTTCAAAAAATCAAGTAAATCATCAGGTTCACCAATTATTATTGTTGACATATGATTTACTGAAAATTTTAATCCACTTTTATTTATCTCTTCTAAGAATTGATTTATAATTTCTTTATAGTTTTCTTCGCCAAGAGGATAGAAACTTATTTCAGCGCTTATCATAAACTCTCCTTTATTTTTTCAAGAGATTTAGAATAGCTTAATGGATTTCTTTTTAACAATTCTACTACTCCATTTGGATAATTTTCATTTTCATCGCAGGTATTGTTTTTATACATCATAAGATAAAATTCTTTGTTTATTAGTTTTATGAATTCTTTTTTAAAAGGAATAAATAATGTTTTTCTTTTTATTATATCGCAGTATTTTTGTATTAATTCTTTGAAACTTACTTTCTCGCTTCCGCATAAATTGTAAGTTCCTATGTAATTGGATTTAATTGCCTCTACAAAGCAATCAGAAACATCATCAATATCAACTGGTTGAAAATAATAAGGAATATCAGGAAATATAAAAAAAGGTAAGTATTTAGAGAATTTATTTAATCTTTTAAATATTAGCTGATTTTTTCCCGAAATAAAAGATGGTCTAAATATGATATAGTTTTTATTTATTTTTTTAAGTTCTTCTTCCGCAAGATATTTTGTTTTATGATATTTGGAAGGTGAATCTTTTGATGTCCCAAGAGCACTCATATGAATTATTTTTTTTACTTCTGAGTTTTTTATGGCGTTGTAGAGATTTTTTGAGTAAAGATAATTTATGTTTTCATAAGTTTGATTTCCTTTTTCTTCAAGAATTCCAACAAGGTTTATAACATAATCTGGATTTACATTTTTAATTATTTCAGAAAAAAACTCAAAAGTATGGTTTTCTAAACTCCAGATTTTTATTTTATTTTCAAATTCTTTTATTTTATTTGGGTTTCTTGCAGTTATGTGAATTTCATATCTTGATATAAGTTTTTTTAAAATTTCCTTACCTACAAAACCACTTGCCCCTGTTATGAGTATCTTTTCCATAATAAGATTATATAAAATTTGGATTTTATTTGGAGTTAGAATTTAGAAATTTGATATTAGAAAATGTAAAATTAAATAAGAGGAGATGTTATGAAGAGAATAATTGTTTTCATTTTTTTTATTTTTTTAAGTTCTTTTATTAAAGGAGAGATTATGGAAAAGCCAGTTGCAAAAAAGATTCCTCAAAAACTTGAAATTCACGGGGATGTTAGAATAGATAATTATTTTTGGTTGAAAAATCGGGATTCAAAAGATGTTTTAGATTATCTCAATTTGGAAAATAAATATACTGAGTATGTTATGAAAGATACCAAAAAACTTCAAAAACAACTTTATAAAGAACTTCTCTCAAGAATTAAAGAAGATGATATAACACCGCTTTTTAGATATAAGGATTATGAGTATTTTAAAGAGTTTTTAAAAGGAAAAGAATATCCGGTTTATTTTAGAAAAAATCTTAAAGATGATAAAAAGGAAATAATTGTTGATGTAAATAAAATTGCCAAAGGGAAAAAATACTGCCATCTAAAATCTATAAATCCGTCACCAAATCAAGATATGCTTGCTTGGGCAGTGGATTTTAAAGGAAGAAGGTTTTATACGATTTATATAAAGGATTTAAAGAGCGGAAAAATTCTTGATAAAAAAATTGAAAATGTAACTTCAAATTTTGTTTGGGATAACGAGTCAAAAAAAATTTATTATGTAAAACAGGACACCGAGACACTTAGATGGGACTCTGTTTGGGTTTATGATATTGAGAAAAATGAAAATAAAAAGATTTATTTTGAAAATGATGAGACATTTTCAGTTTCTGTTTCAAAGTCAAATACTGAGGATTATGTTTTTATAGATATAACTTCAACTCTAACAACTGAAGTAAGATATATAAAATTAAATGAAAATCCTTTTGAAGCAAAGGTTTTTAGAAATAGAGAAAAGGGACTTGAGTATTCTATTGAAGATGGAAAGGATTGTTTTTATATAATCCATAATAAAAATGCCAAAAACTTTAAAATCTCTTATATTGAAAAAGACAAGGATTATTCTGATATAAATTTATGGAAGGATTTTCTTCCACATAGAGATGATGTTTTAATTGAGTCAGTTGATGTTTTTAAAAATTATGTTGTTGTTTCTGAGAGAAAAGATGGGCTTGTTAATTTTAGGGTTATTGATAGGAAAACTGGTAATTTTAAATACATAAAATTCAATGATGAGGTTTATTCTGTTTCTTCTTATTATAATGATGAGTATGACTCAGATTTTTTTAGATATACATACGAATCAATGATTACTCCACCAACAATTTATGATTATAACCTTTTAGATGAAAGAAATATTGTGGTTAAGAAAAAAGAAGTTCCAAATTATGATCAAAGTTTATATGAAACAAAAAGAATTTGGATAAAGGCAAGAGATGGAGTTATGGTTCCTGTAAGTATTGTTTATAAGAAAAACTCATTAAAAGATAAACTTTATATATATGGATATGGTGCTTATGGTTATTCAATAGATGCTGATTTTAATTCAACAATTTTCCCCCTTGTAGATAGAGGATTTGTTTATGCAATTGCACATATTAGAGGTGGAAGTGAACTTGGAAGAAAATGGTATGAAGATGGAAGACAGATAAAAAAGAAAAATACATTTTATGATTTTATAGATGCAACAAAAGCGCTTGTAGAGATGGGTTATGGAAGTTTTGGGCATATATATGCAGAGGGTGGTTCTGCTGGAGGGCTTCTTATGGGGGCTATAAGCAATATGGCAAATGATTTGTATAACGGAATTATTGCTGAAGTTCCATTTGTTGATGTTTTAACAACGATGCTTGATAATACAATTCCGCTTACAACTGGTGAGTTTGATGAGTGGGGCAATCCTGAAATAAAAGAATATTACGATTATATAAAATCGTATTCCCCTTATGATAATATTGAAAAGAAGTGTTATCCGAATATCCTTGTTACTGCTGGTTATTATGATTCACAGGTTCAGTACTTTGAGCCAGCAAAGTGGGTTGCAAAATTAAGAGAATACAATACTTGCAGTGATAGATTAATACTTTTAAAGACGGATATGTCAAGTGGACATAGTGGAAAATCAGGTAGATATGAGTATTTAAAAGATATTGCGTTTAATTATGCATTTGTGATGAAAGTGGAAAAAACAGGCGAAAAGTAGGGCAAACCTTTAGGTTTGCAAAGAGAGTGAGAAAGTAATCAAGTGAGAAAGTTAGGATCGTGAAAAATGTTAGAAGTATAAAAAATTTTGGATTATGGATAGGGATTAGCGGTTGGGGATTAGTGATTTTAAATTTTTAATGTTGAATTATGAATTGTGGATGAAATTGCTTCAATAAATAAGAAAGATCTTTTGTTAGGATATTTATGAAAAAAATATTTAAGTAGAAATTGAGTTTTTTTATATAATTTTATTTGTGAAAGGAGTAGAAGTTATATAAGAGAAGTTATAATAATTTAAAAGGGAGGTAAATTATGTTAAGGTTATTATTTTTGTTTTTGATGGAGATTTTTAGTTTTTCTCAACAAAAAAGTGATAAGGAAATATTAAAAGAAATTTTGGTAAAAAATAAGTTATCGATTAGTAGTTTTACAGTCTATCATAGTACAAGCGAAATACCAGATTATTTCTCTAAGCAGCCTGATTTATGGTATATGATTGAAGACAACAATAAAATTAAAATGTTAAGGATTAGTAACAAAGGACTTATTCAATTATCTTTATCAGGATTAGCTAATTTAGAAAAATTAGATTTAAGATGTAACATTACTGACTTGAATTTATCTAAATTTCCACAAAATCTAAAAGAACTTGATCTTTCTAAGAATAAAGGACTTACACGAGTAGATTTATCCGGATTAACTAATTTAGAAATGTTAGATTTAGAAGACTGTAATATTACTGACTTAAAACTATATAATTTGCCAAATTTAAAGGAGATTAATCTTTCGTGGAATGAAGAACTTACTCGAATAGATTTATCCAAATTAACTAATTTAGAAAAGTTAATTTTAATAAAGTGTAACATTACTGATTTGAGTTTATTTAAATTCCCACCGAATCTAAAAGAACTTGCTCTCTCTTATAATGAAAAACTTACACGAGTAGATCTATCAAGATTAACTAACTTAGAAAGGTTATATTTATCTGGATGTAACATTACTGACTTAAGTTTATCTAAATTTCCGCCAAATTTAAAGGAACTTGTTCTCTCTAATAATGAAAGCCTTACACGAGTAGATTTATCTGGATTAACTAATTTAGAAAAGTTAGATTTAAGTTGGTGTAACCTTACTGACTTGAAATTATCTAATTTACCAAATCTAAAAGAGCTTGATCTTACTGGGAATAGTGACCTTACACAAGTAGATTTATCCGGATTAACTAATTTAGAAAAGTTAGATTTAAGTGTGTGCAACATTACTGACCTAAGTTTATCTAAATTTCCGCTCAATCTAAAAGAAATTGATCTTAGTGAAAATGAAAATCTTACACGAGTAGATTTATCTGGATTAACTAATTTAGAAAAGTTAAATTTAGGTGGGTGTAAAAACTTGAAGGAAGTTATACTTTCAAAAGATGTTAAAGATAAAATAAGTATAACAGGTGATGTTGATAAGATAAATATAATTTGGAAATGAAGTTTTTAAATTAGGAACGGATTTTGTGTGGGTAAGAAAGACACAAATATTTTTTTATTAAAGGAAATATTAAACATTGCGCTAATGATGTATCAACAGTGTAAATCTGGATAAGCAAAGAAACGTTTTCTATCCCGACTGAAACTTTGAAGGTGCTACTACAAATGGATTAAATGGATTAAGCAAAGTAAACTTTGCGACTACAAGAAATCCCTTTTAAATTCTTCCTTTGTCAAAAGGAGAGAAAAAAGCAAGGATAAAGCCTTGCCCTATAAGAAATTCATCTTAATCTCCATTTTTGAAAGAAAAAAATTGTTCTTGATTAATTTTTAAATTTAAAAAAATTACAAAATTTTTCTACGATAAAATTTGATATAATAATTTATATGGAGTTTTCCTTTAATTTACTTTCTCAACTTACTTCTCACTTCTCACCTTTCACCTTTTACTTTCTTTAAAGGAGGAATAAATGAAAACAGAAGCAAAAAATAAAAAAACATCTAAAAAAGATGTTAAACTACCGAAAAAGTTAGTTTATTTTTTCGGTGGTGGTAAAGCCGAAGGTAATGAGTCAATGAAAAACCTTCTTGGTGGTAAGGGAGCAAACCTTGCTGAGATGGCTGGACATCCAGATTTGAGATTACCGGTTCCACCTGGCTTTACAATAATTACAGATGTTTGCACTTATTATTGGGCAAATAATAGAAAATATCCCCCACAATTAAAGGAAGAGGTTGAGAAAAATTTAAGAAGAGTTGAGGAATTGACAGGTAAGAAATTTGGTGATCCAAAAAATCCTCTTCTTGTATCTGTTAGATCTGGAGCAAGGAAATCAATGCCTGGTATGATGGAGACAATTCTCAACGTTGGTCTTACAACAAAAACAATACCGGGTCTTATAGAACTTACAAAAAATCCAAGATTTGTTTGGGATGCATATAGAAGATTGATAATGATGTATGCTGATGTTGTTATGGAAAAAGCAGAAGGCATTGAGCCAGAAGATGATATGGGAATAAGAAAACAACTTGATAGAATGTTGGAAGAAAAGAAAAAGGAAAAAGGTGTAGAGAATGATACTGATTTAACAGCGGAAGATCTACAAGAACTTTCAGAGAAATTTAAAGAAAAAATTAAACAAGTTCTTGGTAAAGAATTTCCAGATGATCATAATAAGCAATTATGGGGAGCAATTGGGGCTGTTTTTGCATCTTGGAATGGAAAAAGAGCAGTTGCTTATAGAAGAATTGAAGGAATACCAGATGATTGGGGAACAGCGGTTAATGTTCAGACGATGGTTTTTGGAAATATGGGAAATGATAGCGCAACAGGCGTTGCATTTACAAGAAATCCTGCAACTGGTGAGAATAAATTTTATGGTGAGTTTCTTTTGAATGCTCAAGGAGAGGATGTTGTTGCAGGAATAAGAACACCAAATCCTATAAATGATGAAAGTAAAAATGAACACTCAAAAAATCTTCCAACTTTAAAGGAATTAATGCCTGATGTATACAAACAGCTTGAAGATATAAGAAGAAGACTTGAGAAGCATTATAGAGATATGCTTGATATTGAGTTCACAATAGAGAAAGGAAAACTTTATATGCTCCAATGTAGAGTTGGAAAGAGAAATGGATTTGCAGCAGTTAGAATGGCTCTTGATATTCTTAAAGAAAAACTAATAACAAAAGAAGAGGCAGTAATGAGAGTTTTCCCCACTCAACTTGATGAACTTCTCCATCCAATTCTTGATCCAAAAGATGAAGCAACAAAAAAACCAATAGCAAAAGGGCTTCCTGCAGGACCTGGTGGTGCTGTTGGCAGAATTGTTTTAACAGCAAATGATGCAGTTGAATGGACAAAAAGATGTGAGAAGGTTATACTGGTTAGAGAAGAAACAAATCCCGAGGATATTGAAGGAATGAGAGCAGCTGAAGGGATATTGACAGCAAGAGGTGGTATGACATCACATGCTGCCCTTGTTGCAAGAGGATGGGGTAAGTGCTGTATAGTTGGAGCAAGCGCAGTTGTTATAGATTTGAAAAATAAAAAAATAAAAATTGGCGAGAAAGAGTTTAAGGAAGGTGATTGGATTACACTTAACGGAACAAAGGGAAATGTATATGAAGGCCAGGTTAAGATGCTTAGTGCTGGTGAAAACCAGATGCTTAAGGATTTCCTTAAACTCTGCAATGGTATAAGAAAACTTGGTGTAAGAACTAATGCAGATACTCCAGAAGATTCTGCAAAAGCAAGAGAATTTGGTGCTGAGGGTATAGGGCTTTTTAGAATAGAACATATGTTTTATGGAAAGAATTCTGAAGAGCCACTTTTTAAACTTAGAAAAATGATTGTTTCAAAAACAAAGGAAGAAAGGGTTAAAGCATTGAATGAACTATTCCAATATATGAAAAATGATATAAAAGAAACTTTAAAGGTTATGAAGGGGCTTCCTGTTACAATAAGATTGATTGATCCTCCTCTTCATGAGTTTGTTCCACATAGCGAAGATAAATTAAAAGCGCTTGCAAAAGACCTTGGAATATCTTTTGAAGAACTTAATGAAAGAGCTAAGTCATTAATGGAGTCAAATCCTATGATGGGACATAGAGGGGTTAGACTTGGAATAACATATCCAGAGATTACTGAAATGCAAGTAAGAGCAATATTTGAGGCAAGTGCAGAGTTAATAAAGGAAAATATAAAGGTTTATCCGGAAATAATGATACCTGTTGTTTCTCATGAAAAAGAGGTTGAGTTTGTCCTTCCAATAATTAAAAGAGTTTATGAAGAGGTTATCAAAAAAACAGGTATTAAGAAAATAGATTATAAAGTTGGAACAATGATAGAGATACCAAGAGCATGTCTTATTGCAGGAAAACTTGCCCAGACAATGGAGTTCTTCTCATTTGGAACAAATGACCTTACACAAATGGGATTTGGTTATTCAAGAGATGATGCTGGTGTTTTCCTAAAAGAATACATAGAGAAAAAGATACTTCCAGCAGATCCTTTCCAAACTATAGATCAGGAAGGAATAGGAGAGTTTATCAAGATAACAGTTGAAAGAGGAAGAGCAGTTAGGAAGGATCTAAAAATTGGAATCTGTGGAGAGCAGGGCGGTGATCCTGCATCTGTTGAGTTCTGCCATAAAGCGGGTCTTAATTATGTTTCTTGCTCACCATTTAGAGTGCCAATAGCAATACTTGCAGCTGCACAAGCACAGGTTAAGGAAAAGAGCAAGAAAAAATGATTGATGAATAATAATACATTCCCGCTTGTATTATCTTCTCCGAGTGGTGGCGGTAAAACCACTATTAAAGGTGAAATTTTAAAAAAAGATTCCCGATTTGGTTTTAGCATAACCGCCACCACAAGACCTAAGAGAGAAAATGAGATTGATGGAAAAGATTATTATTTTGTTTCTGATAAAGAATTTGATAGAATGATAGAAAATGATGAGTTTGTAGAATGGGCAAAGGTTCACAAATATAGATATGGAACACCAAAATCATCAATAATGAAGCTGATAGAAGAAAATAAAATCCCTATAATGACAATAGATGTTGTTGGTGCAATGAATATAAAAAAGATTTTTCCTTCTTCAGTACTTGTTTTTGTGCTTCCTCCTTCTGTTGATGTTATGATTGATAGATTAAGAAAAAGAGGTGAAAATGAAGATGAAATAAATATAAGGATTAATACTGCATTAAAAGAACTTGATTATGCTGAAAAATTTGATTATCTGGTTATAAACGATGTTCTTGAAAGAACGGTAAATGATATAATAAATATTATTGATGCTGAGTTTAATAAAATTTTTAGAAGAGGAAATTTTATAAAGGAGTTTAAATATAATATCAATAAAATTATTCAAGATGGAGGAATAAGATGAGTAAAAAGGAAACTAAAGAAACTATAAATACAAAAGAAATAAATCTTGAGGAAGAAATAATAAATGGAAATTATAAGAAATACGAAAAACTTGTTCTTGCTATGAGATGGGTTTATCATTTAAAAGAAATTCAAGAATATAAAGATAAACCTACTGCTCAGCTAATTGATGAGGCATTGAAAGATGTCCTTTCTGGTAAGATAAATCTTGAGGATGTTGAAAAAGCAGAGATTAAAGATGAAGAGGCAAGAATAAAAAAAGTAGAAGAAAAGAGAAAAGAAAAAATAGCAAAGAAAGAAAAAGAGAAAGATAAAAAGTAAATCTCAGGAAAAGTAGTTTTTGCTAATGAAAAAGATTATAAAGTTTTTAAGAGAAGAAATAGATGAAGACACATATATCCCCCCTTCTTATTTCGGAATAAAAAAAACTGATTATAATGAAAATAAAAAATCTGATATAAACTCTGAGCTTTTGCATCATAGCGTAAGTTATGTTGTTGATAGTAATTTTAATTCTGATATGAGTTCTGATTTAAATGATAAAGAAACTAAACTTGCAAAACTTAGAGAAGAAGTTATAAATTGTAAAAAATGTGAACTTGGTTATTCACGAATAAAAGCAGTTTTTGGAGCTGGGAATCCAAATGCAAAGGTTATGTTCGTTGGTGAGGGACCTGGCTGGGAAGAAGATCATATAGGAGAGCCATTTGTTGGTAAAGCAGGACAGTTGCTTGATAAGATTCTTGCTTCAATAAATCTTGATAGAACAAAGGTTTATATAGCAAATGTTGTTAAATGTCATCCAATGATAAATCCACAAACACCAGATGCCAGAGGAAATGATAGACCACCAACAGCTAAAGAAATATCTGCATGTAGGTTTTATCTTGAAGAGCAGATAAGAATAATAAAGCCGTTATGCATAGTTACACTTGGAAATACTGCTACAAAATTTATTTTAAATTCCAATGATGGTGTATCAAAATTAAGAGGTAAGATTTACGAGATTGGGAAAAGTTTCTTTTTTGATTTTGATATAAAGGTTATTCCGACATATCATCCTGCAGCACTTCTTAGAAATCCATTTCTTAAAAAAGAAACCTGGCAAGATATGAAAATGCTAAGAGATTTTCTCAAAGATAAATGATAGCGGAAGTTCTTTTTCCAGTTGCTCTTGATAAAACATTTTACTACCGTGTTGATGATTCTCTTAAAGATCTTATAAAACCCGGCGTAAGGATTTATTCCTCATTTTCTCATCGAAAAAAAGTTCTTGGCTATGTTATAAGTCTTAAAAATGATGATGAGGTTGTTATTAATTTTGATAGAGAACTTAAAAAAATTGATAAGGTTATAGATAAAGAGAGCATTTTTGTTGTTGAGAAGTTTATAAATATTGCAAATTTTATGGCTGGGAGATGGTTTTCCCAAATTGGAATGGTTTTAAGAGATTATTTGAGATATCTTCCAATAAAGCTAAATTATACTGAGAAAAATTTTACTCAAAATATTTTGCCTACAAAAAAAATAATAATTTCATCAGAGACAGATTTTTTGGTTGAAAAAATAAAGGAATTAAGAGAGAAAAATTTTTGTGTAGTTGTTTTTTTTCCAAATATTTTTTCACTTGAAATGTTTTCAAAAAAAATTGCAAATATTGGTTTAAGTTTTTTAAAATACTCATCTGAAGAAAAACAATCTATTAGAAGAAAAATTGCAAAGAATCTTTTTGAAGGAAAACTTGAACTTATTCTTTCAACAAAAGGTGGATGTTTTCTTCCCTTCCCTCCAAATACATACTTTATAGTAACAGATCCAATGAATTCTATGTATAGGCAATTTGATCAACATCCATATTATATAACCCCATTTTTACTTGAAAAAATAGCAGATGAATTTGGTTTTTCAATGATTTATTTTTCACCTTCCCTATCTCCATTTCTATATAAGAAAAAAGAAGAAGGATTTGAACTTGAAATTCATAAAAAAACTCAAATTTCTAACTATGAGATAAGAGATATAAAAAAAGATGACTTTCAATCTGATAAATTTATGCTTGAGGTAAAAGAAAATTTTGAAAGTAATAAGAAAATTCTTATTATTTCTCATTCAAAATATCTTGCAAATATTGTTTTTTGTCCTAAGTGTGGTTGGATAAAAAGATGTGAAAATTGTGGTTTTGCGATGAAGGTTGAATCTGAAGAAGGAGAAAAAAATTATTTTTGTTCATATTGTGAGAAAAAATATCCTTATACAAATCTTTGTGAAAAATGCAGAGAAGTTTTTATAGAAAAAGGAAGTGGAACAAGCAAGATTTATGAAACTCTTGTATCAAAATTTCCTGATAAAAAAATACTTTTAGTTGATGGAAGAATTCTTTATTCAAAGTCAAAATTTGATTATTTTATGAATGATTTTACTAAAAAAAATTATAACCTTATTGTTTCAACAGAGATACTTGCATCTACCACAGTTGATGTTAAATTTGATCTTATATATTTTATTGTTTATGAAAGTGATAAAACTGGTGAGTACTCATATCCTGAAAGATTTTTTGAAAAAATTTATATATTGTTTTCAAAACTAAATCCTTCTGGAAAACTTATTATATACACATATAATCCAGAAAGTTTTATATTCAATGAAATAAAAAATAAAAATTATTTTCTAAAAGAAATTGAAATGAGAAAAAGGTTTAATTATCCACCATATGTATATTTTTATGAAATAATACTTTTTTCAAAGGATAAAAAAGTTTTTAAAGAAAAAGTTAATGAGATGATAGATAATATCAAAAATAATACAGATGTTTTTGGAATTCTTGATTTTAGATATGAGGAAAAGATTAAAAAAGTTAGGGGTAAAAATATTTATTCTCACAAGTCCTGGATAAAAGTTAATGATTATAAAAAAATTTTTGATTATCTCAAAGAATATTCCTCTAAAAATAAACTTGAGGTTGATGTAATTGAAAAATGATTGTTAAAATTAGTTTTCTTTCTTTTGCGTTCCAGTATATTCACTAGATTTATTAGAATAATAATTTCCTGTACTAATAGCTGATTTAATTGTAATAAGAGCAAATTCCTTTCCATATTCTTTTACAACACTTACATTTTCAACTTCAAGTCCATCACCAAAGTAATGTTTTACCCATTTAGATGCTTCTGCTATCGTTGCATTTTTTATAAATCTATCAGCAAAAACACCAGCAACATTATCTGTTTTTATAATTGGAACTTTAACAATTAGTTTGCTTGCTGCACTTATTCCACCTTTTAGTAATATATTTTTTATGCTTATATTGCACTGAAATGTTTCTTCGGCTATTGGAAACCCAGTCAATGCAATAAATCCTGCTGGACCACTTAATGCGATTATTGGTGAAAAATATTCCATGTTAGAAAATAGCATCTGCCCTGCTGCATCTATTGCTGCAGTTAGATTGTATATACCGTATTTTTCACTTAAAATAGATGCTAATGTTTTTCTCATTTCATACATATCAGCCCAACTTAATCTTACTTGTTCAAATGGATTGTCAGCTAATTTTTTGGTAATTTTTTTGGAAACAATATTTTTTGCCTCAAACATAGCAATTTCTCTAACTTTTTTTATATGTTCGCTAACCTTTTTGTCTCTTTCAATTAACAATCTACGATATATTTGTGCAAGTTTATCTCTCTCTTTTGCAAGAGCACAATTGTAGGGATTATAAGTATAACTGTAATAATGATTTGAACATTCACCTCCAAGGCCGTAACATGCAACAGCCGGAGCACCAGGATTTTGAATTAGTTGAGGAGTATATTTAAATGGTCCACAGTCCTTTTTGACTCTTTCAGCATAGTCCTCAATTAAACCTGAATCAGAAAAACCCAAACTATTGCTATTAGCCAGCCTTAAAAGTTTATCAGCTGCTTGTTCTATAGAACAAAATCCTTTTGCTGATTGGTTGCTGTTTATTTGAGCGTTTGATTTGGAAATTGAAGGTGGATCAACTTTGGGAATTGAAATATCTGTGTTTTTGAATGGAGTAATGTCTGAAAAATCATCGGAATAAAGTGGTATTAAACTCATTATAAAATAAATTAGGGTGTATAAAATTTTCATATTCTCTCCTTTTTTATATTTTAATAGATTATATTGACTTGTCAAGGGTCTTTTGGGAAATTTTAATTTGTATTTGATATGAAAAATTTAAAAAATAAGTATTATAAAAATTTGTAAAATATAGAATATGATGGCTATTGATGAACAACTTATAATTATAAAAAAAGGTATTGTTGACCTTGTAAATGAAGAAGAACTTATAGAAAAATTAAAAGAAAATAGACCTCTCATTGTAAAACTTGGTGTTGATCCTACAAGTCCGGATCTTCATCTTGGACACAGTGTGGTTTTAAATAAACTTAGAGCTTTTCAGAATCTTGGACATAAGGCAGTTTTAATAATTGGGGATTTTACATCAAGAGTTGGGGACCCAAGCGGTAGGGATTCAACAAGACAAATTCTACCACTTGAAAAAATAATGGAAAATGCAAAAACATATACTGAGCAGGCATTTAAAATTCTTGATAAAGAAAAAACCGAGATAAGATTTAATTCAGAATGGTTAAAAAAATTTGTAAGTTATGATGAAGATAAAAATACTTTTGAGTTTTTTTCTGTTGCAAAAAATATAACAATATCAAGATTGCTTGAAAGAGAGGATTTTAAAAATAGAATTAAGAATAATTCTCCTTTAAGTTTGCTTGAGATACTTTATCCTATTTTCCAAGGATATGATTCAGTTGCAATAAAGGCTGATGTTGAACTTGGGGGGCAGGATCAGATATTTAACCTTCTTGTTGGAAGAGATTTACAAAAAATTTATAACATAAAACCGCAGATTTGTATAACAGTTCCTCTTCTTGTTGGAACTGATGGTGTTAAAAAGATGTCAAAATCATATGGCAATTATGTTGCATTTAATGATACTCCATCTGATATGTTTGGAAAAATTATGTCTATAAGCGATGAGTTGATGTATTCCTATTATGAACTTTTAACCGAAGAAAATCTTGATGAAATAAAAAAGATGCATCCGATGGAAGCAAAAAAGAAACTTGCATTTATTATTGTTTCAAGATTTCATTCAGAATCAGATGCTATTAGGGCAAAAACTGAGTTTGAAAGGATATTTTCTAAAAATGAGATGCCTCAAAATATAGAAGAAATAAAAATAAATCTCCCACTTAAACTATCAAAAGTAATTGTTGAGTGTGGCTTTGCAAAAAGTAATAATGAGGCAAGAAGACTAATTGAGGGCGGTGGTGTTAGAATTGATGGTAAAAAAGTTGAAGATGATATAATTATTGAAAAATCTGGTTTTATAATTCAATGCGGAAAAAGATATTTTAAAAAAGTTATTTAAAGGGGGCTTATTTATTATGTGGCTGATACTTAAAATCTTAATAATATTTAACTCATTATCATTTTCCCAAGATATTAATGAGTATAAAAAAATGATGCAGCAAGCCCTTCAACTGCAGGACCAGATAAATTCTCAAAGAGATATAAGAATAGAGAGAATTTCTGGGAGTGTTAAGGTTATATCAGCAGAAGGAGAAGAAAAAGATCTTAAAAATAATTATCAGTATCCTCTTGAGTCAGGTGATATAATAAAGACAGGGTATGATGGAAGTGCTATGATTTATATAGATAACATTGCAGCAATGAAACTTGATAGGAACTCTGAGTTTGAGATAACTGATAATTCAAATGAACCGGTTTTTAGTTTAAATTTTGGAAGTTTAATAGCCAAGGTTGAAAAGTTTGTAAAGAAAAAGATTCAGTTTAAGATAAAAACAATTCAAGCAGTGTGTGCTATTAGAGGAACTGAATTTGCAGTTGAACATTCAAAACTCTCAGGTGAATCAATTTTTGCTGTTTTTGATGAAGGAGAAATTTCTATTTTTCCAATAGATGCTGAAGATGATGAGACTAAAGCAATAAAACTTTTTAAAAATTCTGAAGTTGTTTTTTCAAATCAAACAAAAAATAGAAGAGTTACCAAAATATCAAGAATGTCAAGGTATAGAAATAATTTTATGGATATTAGAAAAAGATTTTTATCTCATAAAAAGAATTGGAAGAGATTTACTAATGAACAAAGAATTAAATACAGAAACCTTCTTTTTATGAAAAAAAATGAGTTAAATTCAAAAAACAAAAACAGAAATATAAAAAGGGTAGGTAATAATAGAAAACATATAGAGAAATGAGACTTTTTATTGCTTCACAATTTAGCGATGATTACATAGAAGGCGTTTCAAAAATTCTTGATTTATTAAATAAAGATTTTTCATCATCTTTAAAAATTGTTTCCCCTAAAAATATTCATATAACTTACTCGTTTCTTGGAGACATTTTTGATGAGAAAGATATACCATTTCTTAAAAGAATTATTGACAAATTTATATGGTTAGAGAAAATAAATTTTCAATCAAAATCTATTGGGTTTTTCCCCTCTTCTCATAAACCAAGGGTTATATGGGTTGATTGTGATGAATATTCTTCAAAAAAATTAATAGAGATTCATACTTTGATAAAAAAAGAACTTGCTTCAAATAGAATTTATACTGATGATAATTTTAAACCACATATAACACTTGCAAGAGTAAAAAAACTTTTATTTAATGATGAGATAAAAAAAATTACCGATATTAAAATTAATTTAAAAGGTAGTATAAAAAATATTGTTCTTTTTAATTCTAATCTAACGACTAAAGGTACAATTTATGAAAAAATATATGAGGTAGATTTTGTATGAAAAAATACATATTTGTTGTAATCATATTTTTATTTATTTCAATTTTAATTTGGGCTTATTTTAAATATCCAAGAGAAACGGTAAAAGTTATTATCCCAGAGAAAGCAAATGCGAAGGTAATTGCAAACATACTTTATCAAAATCGTGTAATAATATCTCCTCTTTATTTTAGATTACTTGTAAAACTTACAAAAACAGATAAAAAAATGAATCCAGGAGAGTATGTTTTTATGAAGTATACTCCTCATGAAGTAGTTCTTTATAAAATGATAAATCAAAAATATTTAAATTCAATAAAAATTGTTATACCTGAAGGATGGAGAGCTGAACAAGTTGCAGAAAGGCTTTATAAAAATGGGGTTATAAAAAGTGAAAAAAGGTTTATGGAAATAGTAAAAAAACAAAAACTTGAAGGATATCTTTTTCCTTCAACATATTATTTCAACAAGAATATGAAAGAAGAAGATGTTATAAATGTTTTTCTTGATAATTTTAATAAAAATATAAAAGTTCTTTTTTCAAAATATAAAATACCTGATGGACTTGATGAGTATAAAGTTCTTATACTTGCCTCAATAGTTGAGAGAGAAGCAATATTTGATGAAGAAAGACCTCTTATTGCAGCCGTCTATATTAATAGATTAAGAAAAAATATGCTTCTTGAGGCAGATCCAACAGTTCAGTATGCTCTTGGATATTGGAAAAAAGGGCTTACCTATAAAGATCTTGAAACCCCATCACCATATAATACATATTATGTTGGAGGGCTTCCTCCAACTCCAATATGCTCTCCTGGTGTAAAATCAGTTGAAGCTGTTTTAAATCCTGCCAATATAGATGCTCTTTATTTCGTTGCTGATAATACAGGTAAACATATATTTAATGTCAAATATGACGAGCATTTGAAAGCGAAAGAAAAAGTTAGAAAGGGAAAAAAATAAAAGCTGGACGTGATGGGGATCGAACCCACGACCTCCTCGTTGCGAACGAGGCGCTCTCCCAACTGAGCTACACGCCCATTTTATATTTATTTTACAAAATTTAAAACTATCCTTAATTTAGTATAATAAAATTTATAGAAAGGTTTTTAAATTAAAGGAGATTTTATGCTAAAGGATTATTTCCCTTTAAAAGAAAAAACAAGATATGAATATGAATTTAAAAGTTCTGAGTTTGATGGTGTTGCAAAAGTTTATATAGATATAATTAAGGTTAGTAATAAAGGAAAGACTATTGTTGCTGATGCAATGATGAGGTTTATTCTTAGAGATGAACATACAACTGAGTTTAAAATAAAAAAGGATTCCAAATGGGTTATAACAACTGATGGAATAGTTATAGGGGGTAGAAAAGAATTCCCCCTTTCTCCTAAAGAAGGATTGCACTGGGATGAGTATTCAGATTATCATGAAATAGTTTCAATGACTGATAAGGTTTCTATAAAGGCAGGAAAGTTTAGTGATTGCCTTAAAATTGTTACAAGAATTGCTGGTGGGGATGCTGGAATTGGGGTTAGATATTATGCACCAGGTGTTGGATATGTAATGGAAGATTATAGAGCCGAAGATAGAACTTCATATGTTGAGTTGATTTCTATTTCACAAATTCCTGATGAAGAATTTAAAAATATAAAAAGGAGAAAAAAATGAAACCTTCAATGACTATAAAACAAATACTTGAAAAAGATACAACTCTAAATGATATAACTGTTATGGCATGGGTTAAAACAAGAAGAGACCTTAAAGGCTCTTCTTTTGCAGAACTAAATGATGGATCAACAAGGCAAAACCTTCAAATAGTCATTGATAATACAAATCCAAAGTTTAAGGATTTAATTGGTGATTTGGTAAACGGAGCTTCTGTGATGGTAAAAGGAGATCTTGTTCTTTCCCCTGCGAAAGGGCAAAAATATGAACTTCATGTAAAGGAACTTGCAATTTTTGGAAAATGTGACCAAGAAAAATATCCAATCCAAAAGAAAAAAACTTCAGATGAGTTTTTAAGAACTGTGGCTCATCTTAGAGTTAGAACTAATAAATATGCTGCAATGCTTAGAATAAGGTCTGAATTAAGTTTTGCTATTCATAAATATTTTAGAGATAATGGTTTTTTTTATGTTCATACACCAATAATTACTGCCTCTGATTGTGAAGGCGCAGGACAGATGTTTTCTGTAACAGCATTTGATATATCTAATATAAAAAACCTTCCAGTTGATAAAGATGGTAATGTTGATTTTAAGAAGGATTTATTTTCAAAAAGATGTTATCTTACCGTTTCAGGTCAGCTTGAAGGAGAAACACTTGCACTTGGACTTGGCAAGATATACACTTTTGGACCGACATTTAGAGCTGAAAACTCAAATACATATAGGCATGCTTCAGAATTTTGGATGGTAGAACCTGAGATGGCTTTTTATGATTTATATGATGATATGGATCTTGCAGAAGATTTTGTCAAAAGTATAACAAAGCATGTTCTTGATAACTGTCCTCTTGATATAGATCTTTTTGCTAAATTTGTAGAACCAAACTTGATGAATAATCTTAAAAATGTAATTGAGACAAAATATGAAAGACTTACATATACTGATGCTATAAATATTCTTGAGAAAGAAAATGATAGATTTGAAAATAAGGTTAAATGGGGCGTTGATCTTGCAAGTGAACATGAAAGATTTCTTGTTGAGGTTTATTTCAAAAAGCCTGTGATACTTTACAACAAACCGAAAAATGTTGCTGCTTTTTATATGAAGTTAAATGATAATGGAAAAACAGTAAGAGGAATGGATTTGCTTGTTCCAAGGATTGGTGAGATAATCGGTGGAAGTGAGAGGGAGGAAAGGCTTGATGTTCTTATTGCAAAGATGAAAGAACTTAATATGAATATAGATAACTACTGGTGGTATCTTGATCTTAGAAGATTTGGAACAGTCCCACACAGCGGTTTTGGGCTTGGATTTGAAAGAATGATGATGCTTGTAACAGGTATATCAAATATAAGAGATGTTTGTGTTTATCCAAGAGTTCCGGGATATGCTGAGTTTTAAATTTGATTTTTTACCTTAAATTTGGTAATGTCCTGAAATACAAAAATAAGAATATCAGAGGAATCTATCTTTGAGATTGTAGCAGAATAACCAATAACTTTTGAATTTATTTCTATTTCTTGTCTTACAAGATTAGTTTTTTTAATATATGCGTTTTTTATTGTTTCATTTATTTTTTGTTCTATTAGAAAATCGCTTTCAACAATTTCTTTTGCTTTTCTATTTATAAATTTTATATTATCATCAAAATATATTATAATTGCTGAACTCATATTATCAAGTATTGCTGTTAAGTATTTACATTTTTTTTCTGAAGTTTCACGTAGATTATTAATTTCAAGATGATATGCAATTTGGTTTGCTATTATTTTTAAAGTTTCATATTCAGAAAGATTAACCTTTCTTGCTTTATTTAAGAAAAGAATTATTCCATAAATTTCTTTATTATATTTTACAGGTATTGATATCATTGAATCAAATTTATATTTAAGACCTGAAAAGATAAGTGGCTTTCCTTTAAGTATTGTCTCAGTAATTATAGAATCACTCTTGATTGGAATTGAAAGTTCAATTGTAGTTGAAATTATTCCATCTTTTTCCCATTCAAAATCTTTTATTTTATCAATTTCTATTCCCTGTGAAATTAAAGGTTTTATTTTTTTGTTTTCAATATTAAAATAAATACCTACATCTGGCTTTATATTTTTAAAAATAGTATCAAAAACCAATGGTATTGCATTATTTATATTTCCGGATGATTCAATTATTGATATTGCAGTGTAGATAAGTTTATAATGATATAATCCAAACTCTATCTCTGGCATATTTATTATTTTAACAAATTTTACAAAATTTTATAGAATAAATTAAAAGGAGAATTTTATGACAAGAGATGAAGCATTGTCGCTTCTTAGAAAATATGTAAAAAATGAAAATCTTATAAAGCATTGTATAGCATCAGGTGCTGTTATGAGAGAACTTGCTTTAAAACTAAATTTTGATGCCGATAAATGGGAGATTGCAGGAATTCTCCATGATATAGATGTTGAGATGACAAAAGATGATATAAAAACTCATACTCATAAGGCGGTAGAGATTCTTAAAGAGAATAATATTGATGCTGATATAATAGAGGCTATAAAAATGCATAATCCAGTTGCTTGGGATAAAAATTCTAATGATGCATTTCATATATCTCTTAGAGTAGGTGAAACAATTACTGGTCTTATAGTTGCAACAGCGCTTGTTTATCCTGATAAGAAACTTTCAAGTGTTAAGGTTGAATCAGTTTTAAAAAGATTTAAGGATAAAAGATTTGCAGCAGGTGCAGATAGAAATATCATACTTGAATGTGAAAAACTTGGCATTCCTTTAAAAGATTTTGTTGAAATTTCACTTAGAGCAATGCAAAAGGTTTCTTCTGATTTAGGTTTATAATTGGTGTTAAGTTAAAATCCGATGTCCCTAAAGTAATATTTGTTAGATTAAAAAATGTCCCCAAAATTTATGCATAAACTTTTATCAATTTTAATATTTTCTTTTACTCTAATAAGTTTCTATAATTTTTTTTACTGCAAATAAATAAAACAAATCAAAATCCCCCTCTTTGTTTCCCCCTTTACAAAAGGGGGATTATAGGGGAATTTATTATTTTGAATAATTGAAATATTTTCAGGGACATAATTTTGAACTATCCAGATTATCTTTAGGGACAAAAATTATGAACTGATACATAATTTATTGTTTCAGTTTGAGTTTTTTATTATTCTTTTTATACCTTTCATATAAATAGATAATTGTGTGGTATTTCTTAAAATGACTTAAGTCCTAAATTTATTTGATTTTCCCACTGTCCAAAAGCGATTTTTCTTGCTGTTAGAGAAGAAAGAAATTTTCTAAGATCTTTAGTTAAAGTTTTTGGTTTTAAATTTTCAAAAGGAGTGTTTGGAAGTGGCATAAAATAATGAAGATGTATTCTTGCCTGGTATTTTTCTGTTAAAATTTCAATTACCTTTTTTGTTTCTTTTAGATCATTTTCCGTTTCAAATGGAAATCCAAATATAAAATCAACATCAACTTCAAATTTATATTTTCTTAAAATTTTAACAGCATTAATTACATCTTCAACGCTATGCCCTCTATTTATTTTTTTTAATATTTCATCACTTCCACTTTGTGCTCCTATTATAATTCTTTTTGATGATGTATTATTTTTAAGTATTTTTAAAATATCTTCGTTTATATGCTCGGGCCTTATTTCTGATGGAAAACTTCCAAGAAATACTCTTCCTTTTCCTTTAACAAATTTATTTGTTTCATATACAAACTCTCTAAATTTTTCAATGTTAATCTGTTTTCCATCGGTACTTCCATAAGAAGAAATATCTGGAGTTATAAATCTTATATCTTTGAAATTGTTTCTAATTAGAATTTCTATTTCTTTTATAATATTTTCTATGCTTTTATGCCGTGGTTGTTTTCCTTTCGAAAAACTATTTTGACAATAAAAACACATATATGGGCATCCTCTTGTAATTTCAATTGCACCAAATCTTTTAAATTTTTCTGATATTGATTGATATTTATTTATATCTTCATTATCACCCATTATTATTCTTTGTGATATTATATGCCCAGACAATGTTTCATTTAAAAATTTTTTAAAAGCACTTTCACCATCACCAATAAAAACAAAATCAAAGAATTGTAATACATCGTTTGCAGTTTTTAGAGATAAATGAGGACCACCTGCTATGGTTATAGATTGTGGAAATAGATTTTTTATTTTATATGAGATTTTTTCCTCTTTTTTTGCAAAAGGGCTCATAAATGAAAAAGCAAAGATTAATTTTTCCCCTTTATTTGTTTTATCTTCTAATTCCTCTATTGAATTAAAAAAATATGCTTCTATTTCCATATTCTCAATTATATATGAAAGTGCATTTATGGAGTATTTATTTGCAGTAGTATTATGAAAAAATATTTTCATCTTTTATTTTTTTATAAGCACGATATGCTTCATATGAGGTTCTTGCAAGTGGTTCGCATATAACAGATTTAAAACCGATAGATATTGCATAGTTTTCTATTTCTTTAAATTCTTTAGGTGTATAGAATTTTACTATTGGATAACTATGATCCGTTGGATTTAAGTATTGCCCTACCACAAGAATATCACAGGATACATTTTTTAAATCATTTATTGTTTTTTTGATTTCATCTATATTTTCACCAAGTCCAACTATTAATGATGATTTTGTAATTATTGAAGAATCAATTTTTTTGATTTTTTCAAGAACGCTTAAACTTCTTTTATAATCTGCTTTAGATCTTATGATTGGATATAATCTTTCTACCATTTCTATATTATGTGAGATAATATCTGGCTTTGAATTTACTACAATTTTGATTGCTTGGATATCTCCTTTAAAATCTGGGATAAGGGTTTCAATTATGGTATCTGGTTTTAATTTTCTTATTTCTTTGACAGTTTCTGCAAAATGATTTGCTCCACCATCAGGAAGGTCATCTCTTGTTGGTGATGTAAATATAGAATACTTTAAGTTCCATTTAAATACAAGTTCTGCTATCCTTTTTGGTTCTTTTGGGTCCGGTGGAAGTGGTTTTTCTTTTTCAACAGAACAAAATCTACAATTTCTTGTGCATCTTGTTCCAAGTATCAAAAATGTTGCGTGTTTTTGTGAAAAGCATTTTCCTTTGTTTGGACATTTTGCTTCATAGCATATTGTATTTGCTCGATATTCTTCAAGATCTTTATCTGTTTCTATCGCAGTAAGTTCATTATGGAAATCTTTTTTCTTTTTTTTTATATCATCAACAATCCATTTTGGATATTTCATTTTTTAATTACCTGAATACTTAATTCTTCAAGTTGCTTTTGGCTTACTTCAGAAGGCGCATCAGTTAAAGGACAAATTCCACTTGTTGTTTTAGGAAATGCTATAACCTCTCTAATTGAATCAGAACCGCATATTATTGCAACAAGTCTATCAAATCCTATTCCAATTCCACCATGTGGTGGAGCCCCATATCCAAGAGCTTCAACAAGCATTCCAAATTTTTCCTTTATCTCTTTATCAGAATATCCCATAAGTTTAAATATTTTTTCTTGTATTTCTTTTTTGTGATTTCTAATTGACCCAGAGCCAAGTTCAACACCATTTAAAACAAGATCATACTGGCAGGATTTTATTTTTTCAAGTTCTTCCTTTATATCAAGTTTATAAATTTCATTAGGTAATGGTGCGGTAAATGGATTGTGTGTTGCATCATATCTTTTTTCATCTTCTTTCCATTCAAGAAGTGGAAAATGTCTAACCCATAAAAAAGCCCATTTCTTCTTAGGATTTTTATCCTTTTTTATTATTTCATTTCTAAGAATACCAATGTATTTTATTATATTTTTGGGAGTATCTGTTAATATAAAAAATGTATTTCCTTCCTTTATTTCAAGTTTTTCAATCATTGATGATACTTCAGTTGTTTTAAGAAACTTTGCAATGCTTGTTTCTATTTTTCCCTCTTTCATTTTTCCCCAAACAAGCCCTTTTGCTCCGTTTGCTTTAAGAAGGTCTGTTAGTTTATCTATTTCTGCTCTTGAAAAAGGTATTTCTTTAGCATTTATTGCTCTAATTACTCCTCCATTTGATATAGATTCCTTAAATATTTTAAAATCAGATTCCTTAAATATCTCACTTATATCTTTTATCTCATAATCATATCTTAAATCTGGTTTGTCGCTTCCATATTTAAGCATTGCATCTTCATATTCAATTTCAGGGAATGGTGTTTCTATATCTTCGCCTATAAACTTAAAGACCTCTTTCATCATTCCTTCAACAATCTCTGCTACATCTTTTTCATCAACAAAACTCATTTCAAGATCTATTTGCGTATGCTCAAGTTGTCTATCACTTCTTAAATCTTCATCTCTAAAATTTCTTGCTAACTGAAAATATCTGTCCATACCGCTTACCATAAGTATCTGTTTAAACATTTGAGGTGATTGAGGAAGCGCATAAAATTTACCAGTGTTTATTCTTGATGGAACAAGAAAATCCCTTGCACCTTCTGGAGTGGATTTGGTAAGTATCGGTGTTTCAACTTCGTTAAAATTTTTTGAGTAAAGATAGTTTCTAACTACTTGTGAAATCTTGCTTCTTAAAACAAGATTTCTTTTCATTACTGTTCTTCTTATATCTATATATCTGTATTTTAAGCGAGTTTCTTCTGTTATATTTATATAATCTGCAACAGGAAATGGTGGTTGTTCTGCTTCATTTAATATTTCAAGATCCTCTATAAGTACTTCTATTTCACCTGTTGGTATATTTTTATTTTCATTTCCTTTAGGTCTTTTTTTAACTATTCCAGTTATTTTTATTACTGTTTCATTTGTTAATTTTTCAGCAGTAGAAAAATATTTATTTGATGGTTCTATTACTGCTTGAGTTATTCCGTAAAGATCTCTAATTATTAAAAAAAGTATTCCTCCATGATTTCTTTTTGAATCAAGCCATCCACAAAGTGTTACTTTTTCTTCAACATTATTTATAGAAAGTTCTCCACAGGTATGTGTTCTCATCATAAAATCTCCTTTATCTTATCAATAAGATTTTCTTCTTTAACTGAAAATTGTTCTCCACTTAAAAGATTTTTTAACGTTAATCTTTTTTCTTTTACTTCTTCCTCTCCAATTATGACAGCAATTTTTGCATTGTTTGAGTTTGCCTTTCTAAATTGTGATTTCATACTTGAAGAAAAATTAAAATCTGTTCTTATTCCGTTTTTTCTAAGCAGCAAAGCAATTTCAAATGCTTTTGATGAGTAGATTTCATTTTGTAGTATTACAAAGCAAAGAGATTTTTCTAAATATTTAAATTCATTTTTTTCCATTAAAAGAACAATTCTCTCTACTCCCATCGCCCATCCAACACTTGGTGAGTGTGGTCCCCCCATATTTTTTACAAGGTTATCGTATCTTCCTCCTGCTGCTATAGCATCTTGAGAACCAAGAAGGTTAGTTTTAAATTCAAAGACGGTTCTTGTATAATAATCAAGTCCTCTTACAAGAAGTGGGTTTTCTATGAAATTGGTTTCTTTTCCAATTAGTTCCTTTACCTTCTCATAATGTTTTTTGCAATCAGGGCAAGGTTCAATTTTTGGTAAGTTTTTAAATTTTTCTTTATCAGTTTTACAATCAAGAACTCTTAAAGGATTTCTGTTTAATCTTTTTTGACATATTTCACACAAATCAATATTTTTAAGATATGATATAAGAACATCTATGTATTTTTTCCTACATTCATCGCATCCTATTGAATTTATTTCAATGGTATATGATTTTATATTAAGTTCTTTTAGTATTCTATCAAGCATTAAGATCGCTTCAGCATCAGCAAATGGAGTGGGGTCACCAATATTTTCTGCGCCTATTTGTTCAAACTCTCTAAATCTTCCTGCCTGAGGTTTTTCAGCTCTAAACATATTTCCAATATAGAAAAATTTTGTTGAATCTCCTTTTAGGTTTAGATTATTGTTTATATATGCTCTTATTACGGATGGAGTTCCTTCAGGTCTTAATGCTATCAATCTTTTTGATTGATCCTCAAATTTATACATTTCCTTTTCAACTATATCTGTAGTTTCGCCAGTTGATTTTATAAAAAGTTCATAATATTCAACAGTTGGTATTCTTATTTCTTTAAAGTTATAAAGTTCAAATATATTTCTTGCTGTGTTTTCCACAATAGTCATAACATATGATTGTGGATGAAGAATATCTTTAAATCCTCTTACAGTTGTATGCATTCGTTTTCTCCTATTGAATAGAGTTTTTGAGGGTTTTTCATTATTATTGTATTTTTAGCGGTTTCAATAAGCCCTTTTTTTCTTAAATAAGAGAGTATTTTTGTTATGCATATTCTGTTTGTTCCAAGTGTTCTTGCTATATCTTTTTGAGTTGATAAAATTTTATATGAGTTCAATCTCTTGCTCTCCTTAACTAAATAGTTAATAACTCTTTTAAACATATTATTGAAAATCAAATCTTCTATTTCTTCATCTGCTTTTTTAAGTCTGTTTGCAAGTGTGTATAGTAATGCCATTGTAAATCTACGATTTTTTAATAGTTTTTTAAAATTATTCTTTGATATCACATAAACCTCGCAATCTGTTTTGCATATTGCAGATGCGGTTCTGTATTTTGCCCCAAGAAGCGCAAGTTCACCGAAAAACTCATTTTCTTCAATTAAGGATAATATCTTTGGTTTTTGAGTTTTGTTTCCTATTATTATCTCTACTGTTCCAGATTTAACAATAAAAAGATTCCTACCAATTTCTTTCTGGCTGAATATCACATCACCCTTTTTAAATTTCCTAAGAACTGATAATTTAAGTATTTTTTCTATATCTCTTTGTGAAAGTTTACTAAACAATTCATTTTTTTTTATCATAAGTATATTTTACTAAATTAAAAATTAATAAATCAGATAAGCGAATTCAAACATTAATTTTGTCCCTGAACTAAAGATAGATAGATCAAAATTATGCCCTCAAAAAATATTTCAATATAAAATAAAAACACCCTCTCTAAATTTTAGAGAGGGTGTTTAATGCCCGGGTAAATTTGTTATATTAATCAAAACTAAACTTTATAGCCTTTGAATAATCAATATCAAAAGATGGTGTTATTTTTATTGATCTTTCAGTTTCTTTTATTAATATCCCATCAACTATTCCGTTTAAGTATCTATATAAAACTGAAATTTTGGTAACATCTTCTCCCCTTCCTCCATTATTTTCAACTCTATTTGAAATTCTGCATCCTAAAGGAGTTTGAACAAAATCGTTGTCTCCTCTAACAAGAATTCCTTCTATTAGATTTGTTTTTGCATTAAAAACTGGTGATCCTGAATTTCCTCCATATGTATCAAGATTTGCAACAAAGTATCCATCTGGAGAAGGATCTCTTACCCATGCTCCATCAGCATATTTTACAGGAAGTCCAACTGGATATCCAATAACATACATTTCCATTCCAACACTTAATTTTTGATTGGTATTTATCTTTAAAGGTTTTCTTCCTACAACTTTTCTGTCGAGTTTAACTATAGCATAATCAGGACCAAGTCCTATTCCTTGTGGGTTATCGGGAGTAGGTTCAGGACCAACATGGGTTCTTATTACTTTTGCACATCTATAAACATCATCATAACTAAATTCTGTTTGAACTTTTGATGGATCTGATAAGTTTTTGGCAGCATAACCAAAAACAAAATATGTAGAAGCGCATTTATTTTCACTTGTTATACAATGTCCTGCTGTTATTATCGTATCTTCACTGATTAATGCTCCAGAACAAAATGCCCCTATTGGTTGTTCTTTAAAAGGTTCTTCCTCACATAAATTTAGGGCATCTTTAAATTTTTTGGTTTTTACCTTATATTTTGCTGTGGATGAGTTATACTGAATATTTCCAGAGTCCCATAACGATACAACAGAGTCGGCAATTTTTTGAATATTTTTAGGCATAGCATAATAATCAACTCTGTTATCATCCCCATATATAACTTTTTCCGCTCCAGCTCTTAGCAAACTTTGTACTTGAAATAGGAGCGCTGTGATTATTAGTATTATGGTGGTGTTTTTTTTCATCTTTCCTCCACTAGTTAATCTACATTAACATCTTAACAGATGATTGAAAAATATTAAGGGTAATTAGTCCTTATTTTCAATAGGACTTAAGACCTATTTTATATAGAAATTATAAATTTTGGATTATAGATCGTATTATTTCATAAGTTTTGTTCCAAAAGATAATCCGGATAGATCAAAATTATGTCCCTAAAAATACTTCAATTATTCAAAATACTAAATCTCCCTTTTAATTCCCTCCGACGTTACGTCGAGGGATTAGTGGGATTTTTTTGTAGGGCAAAAGGCTTTAACCTTGCTTTTAAATCCCCCTTGAATTTTCTCCCTTTGCCAAAGGGGGACTAAGAGGGATTTCAATTTGTTTTTAATATGTAAAAAATAAAACAAAAAATTTTATATAAAAACTTATGAGACTAAAGGAAAATATTAAAATGAGTAGGAGGTTTATGGATAAGATTTGGGGACATTTTTTGAACTAACGAAGATTACTTTAGGTACATTGAATTTTGAAATAACACTTGGATTTAGATTTTGAATTTAAAAATGGGCATTTTAAAGTTAGAATATTGTAAATGATTTTACTGTGTATTTGTCTATAAGTTTTATTGAGATAATTGTAATTATCAAAATTGCTATAAAAAGAAAGAAATAGAAATATTTTGGATTTTTTTGATTTATAGGAATTCTTGCATCCTCTTCCCAGGTTATTCCATTTTTAAAATAACTTAAGAGATTATAGAAAGAGTAGCACTCAAGAGCAAAAAAAGAAAAACCAATATATCCCCAAATTGGCATTTCAAAAATCTTTGGAGTATTTAAATAAGGAAGGTGATAAATCCACTTTGCTCCTGCTTTATAATTAAAAAATTCCCAAAGAAAACCACAAACAAGCCCTGCTAGTGATAAATCAAATATCTTTCTGATGTTTCCTGCATTTAATTCTCTTATTAATGATCTTGTTTGAAGTTTTAAATTAAATCCTTCTGTTATAAGTAATGGAGATACCCAAATAAATGGAAAAAGATATTTTGGGAAGATAATAGTAAAAAGTGTCAAAAGAGTTCCTATGTAGATAATTTTATTTGGATTTACAACTATTTTTGTTTTTATCTTTGGTATTTTTTTAAATATTCCAATGGTTTCTATTAATTGAGTTGTTTCAAATATAGCTGGTAAAACTGTTGCATATGATGCTATATATCCAAAATATCTTATTTGGTTATCAAAAGGAAGCATTATATATGACCAATTTTTAAGAGATATATTAAAAATTTCAAAGACAAACCACATTCCACTTGAAACAAATAACATATAAATAAATTCTTGGATTTGTGATATTATCAATGATTGTTTTTTTATTGAATATATAACTCCATCGACAAAAAAGATATATGAATACCATGCAAATAAATAATACATTCTGTAAAACGGATTTATTTCAAACGAAGATAAAATACTTGAAAAAAGATAAACAATTATTGATCCTATTATAAAGACTATATTCATTTTTTTACTCCTTTAATAACAACTACACTACCTTTTTTATAGCCATTAATTGGGGTTTCAACTTTTTTTATATCTTTAAAATCTGCTGGAGTATTTATATTGCAAAGTGTTTGATAAGTTTTTATTTGATAAAAACCATTGTTTCTAAGTTTTTTTATAATGCTTTTTGGAGTGTAAAAATTTGCATTTCTATAAAATATATTTTTATTTTTAAATTTTTCATAATACTTTCCAAGATTGCTTTCCTTGTTTATCATTGCAATAATTATTTTACCATTTTCTTTAAGTATTCTTTTTGCTTCTTTGATTGATAAATTTAAATTTTTAAAAAAACAAATTGAAAAGATCATAAAAACATAATCAAACTCAAAATCTTTAAATGGAAGTTTTTCTGAACTGCATAAAAATGTTTTTATTCCTCTTTTTGATGCCATCTCTAATGAATTTTTTAATATATCAATTCCATATTTTATTTTAAGTTTTTCAGCAAATCTTCCTGTTCCAACTCCAATTTCAACTGCTTTTTTATTTTTGAGATTTACTCTTCCTATTGCTTTTTTTATACATTTGAGTTCTGATAGAAAAATATATTTGTTTTTATCATACCAAGAGTCATATTCATTTGCATACTTCTCAAATGGATTTTTCATTTAAACTTTTCTTTTAATGATTTTATCTTATCTTTTATGTTTTTTGCTTCTGTTATTTCAGTTACAAGACATATACATTTTGCTCCTTCATTTATCACATCCTTTATATTGTGTTCTTTTATCCCCCCTATAGCAACAAATGGAATTTTTTTATTTTTAACAACCCATCTTAGATAACCAAGCCCAACAGGTGGCATAACATCATCTTTTGTGTGAGTTTCAAAAAGAGGTCCTACTCCTGCATAATCTGCTCCATTTTTAGCTGCTTTAATATATTGCTTTGGATTATGTGTTGAAACTCCTATTATCATATTTTTTCCTATAAGTTTTCTTACTTCTTTTATAGGATAATCGTTCTGTCCAAGATGAACTCCGTCTGCTTTTACCATCATTGCAAGATCTGGATGGTCGTTTACAATAAGGATTGCTCCGTAATTTTTTGTAAGTTTTCTTATTTCAATACATTCCCTGTATTTTTCAGAAAATGATTTGTATTTTTCCCTGTACTGTATTATTTTTATACCGCTTTCAAGCATTTCCCTAACCACATAAATATTAATTCTTCCATTTGAATGCTTTTCATCCGTTATGCAGTATATGTTTGGTACTTCAAAAAGTTTTAGTTTCTCTTTTTTTGTCATTTTCTCCTTCCATTTTTTACTTTTCACTTCTAACTTCTTACCTACTCACTTTCTTTAATGAGTGTTCTTCTTAAAACCTCATCTGCCTGCATTGCAGCGACAACGCTTACTTTTGGAGCAAGTGGCATATAGCATTTACCTTCTTTTATTAATCTTTCTCTTGAATTACATCCTTCTTTATCTGGATAACACTTATTGCAGCATCCACATCTTGATACAAGATCTCCTATTATTGTGTAATATTTTTTTCTTATTATTTTTATATTTTCAACATCTCCAAATCCTGCAATTCCGCTTGCTGTTATAAGTATTTTTTTAATACTAAAAAGTGTTTCAAATATCATTATTTTAGAATCAACTTTATCAACTGCTTCAATAGTTATATCAATATTATATTTTTTTATGATATCTTTCAATGAGTTTTTATCAAGTTTTTTGTTTATTGCTATTATTTTAGCTGATGGGTTTATCAGAAGAAGTTTACTTTTAAGAGCTGTAACTTTGTATTTTCCCTCATCTGATGGTAGAAACTGCTGTCTATTTAGATTTTTTATTTCGACTTTATCATAATCAACAAGAATTAATCTTTGATATCCTGTTCTTATAAGAATATTTGCAATGTTAGAACCAAGTCCTCCACATCCGATAATTAAAAGTTTTGTAATTATAATTTTTTTTATTTGCTTTTCATTAAAATAAAATTTCATTACATCAACAAAATTAAAATTTTTCATATTTTTACCCAGTTTGTAAACTCTGGTCTATAGTTTTTTGATTTTATTACTTTAATTATTTCTTTCAAAGTTCTTTTATCATTTATTTCAAATTGTTTTTCATTCCCTGTTTCTATAGAGTATCCTCCAACGGTTGTTTTTGTCTCAGCGCTCATCTTTGTTATTCCTAATCCTATTAGATTGTCTCTTATATATTGAGATTCCCTTGTTGATATATTTATACCTGCCTTTGGAAGAAATAATCTTGTTACCATTATTATTTTTATAAAATCTCTATCGCCAACAGGATAAAAATCTATTTTTGAAAATGATTTTTGAATCCTTGGATATGATATTGATATCTCTGCTTGTGAATATTTTTTTTCTATGTAGCGTGCATGCATAAGTGTCATATAAACATCAAACTGCCAGTTCTTATTAAGCCCAAGAAGCGGTCCTATATTTACTTCCTTTACACCCCCTAAAAGTGCTCTTTCTATTGCATTAACTCTCCAGACAAAATCTTTTTTAGGACCGAAAAGATGAATCTTATCATAAAGTTTTCTATCATAGGTTTCCTGATAAAGTGTTACACCGGTAAGTCCGTTTTCAACAAGTTTTTTATATTCTTCTTCACTTAATGGGTAAACTTCAATTAAGATCTCTGAGAAATATTTTCTCGCAATTTTTATTGTATCAAATATATATTTAAATGGTGAGTTAATTCTATCTTCGCCGGTTAATATAAGAATAGAGTTAAATCCTTTATTTCTTATCTCTTTCATTTCCTTTTCTATTTCAGTTAGTTTAAGTTTTTTTCTTTGAACCTTGTTTAGGGCTGAAAATCCACAGTAAAGACAACCATTTATGCAGTAATCAGATATATAAAGTGGAATATAAAGGAGAATTGTTCTTCCAAAAAAATAATCCGTAAGTCTCTTTACTTCCAAAAATATATTTTCAAATTCATTATCATTTAATTCTCTAAAAAGTATTTTTATAAGTTCGTAATCAGAATTTTGAATTTTAGATGAAATTGATTTTTTTATTTTTTGAAAGTTTTTTTCAAGTTTTTCTATTTCTTGGGAAAACATTGTTATATATTTTTAATAAAATTTAAAATTGGAGATGATGCCTGAGCAAATTCCTTTTCGCTAAGTATTCCAATTTCATAAGCCATCCTACCAGCTTTAACTGCTCTATCCATTGCTATGCTCATTTTAACAGGATCATTTGCTATTGCTATTGCAGTATTTATAAGAACAGCAGATGCTCCTATCTCCATTGCCTCGGCTGCATGTGATGGTCTACCAATTCCTGCATCTATTATGACAGGAATATTTATTTCTCTTATTATAGGTTCAATAAGGGCTTTTGCTGCAATTCCTCTGTTACTTCCAATAAAAGACCCAAGTGGCATTACTGCAACAGCTCCTGCATCTTGAAGTTTTCTTGCTATAACAAGATCTGGTGTAATATATGGAAAAACTTTATATCCCTTTTTCGAAAGGTATTTTGTTGCTTTTAGTGTTTCTTCATTGTCTGGAAGAAGATATTTAAAGTCCACTTCTATTTCTATTTTTATCCAATTACTATTCATTATTTCAGCCCCAATCTCTGCTATCTTTATTGCTTCTTTTGCGTCTCTTGCTCCGGAGGTATTAACCATTACAATAGTATTTTTGGGTATATAATTAATTATGTTTTCTTCTTTTGCTTGGGAATCAATTCTTCTAACAGCAACTGTTAAAACCTCAACCCCTGTTTTCTTTATGATTTCCGGAATTAATTTATAAGATGGTAGTTTACCGGTTCCTATAAATAATCTCGATTTAAGTTTTTTACCTGCTATTTCAAAATATTTTTCCATATTCTATCCTCCACCAACAAATCCAACAATTTCTATTTTATCACCGTCTTTTATTTTATATTTATTCCATTGGTCTTTTTTTAAAATTTTACCATTAACAAGTATACAGATTCCTTTATCTGGAAATGAGTATTTTTTGAGTAATTTAGTAATACTCAAAGGATTTTTGACTTTTCTATCGTTAATGGTTATCATAATTATATTATATACAATTTGATTTTAGAAATTAGGATGTTATTTGTGGAATTATTATATCAAGAACACTTTTTCCAGATGGTATTTTTAAGTGTGAGTATGATTTTCTCATAACTTCAATTTTATTTCCTTTAAATAGATAAAAAATGTTTTTTATCAGATTATACCTTAGGTTTTCGTCATCCTTAATTATAATTGCACAGTTGTTTTCGAAAAGAATTCTTGCATTTTCATATTGATGATTTAAAGAAGCAGTTGAGAGAGGTATTAAAATTGCTGGAGTTTTTGTATATATAAGTTCTGCTATTGTTGATGCCCCACTTCTTGATATTACAAGATCAGAAATAAAATAAAGTTCTTCCATATTTTCGTAATATGGAAAGAGAATTAAATTTTCGTTAATAATTTCATATCTTTCATATTTTTCTTTTATTTCATTGAAATTTTTTTTACCAGTTATTTGGATTATTTTAAATCCTAATTTTTCTGTTTTGTTTTTTAAAACAAAATGATAAATAGCGTCATTTATATTCATTGATCCTTGACTTCCGCCAAAAACTGTTATTACTTTATCATTTTCAGATATTTTAAATTTTTTTATTATTTCGTTTATATCAACTTCTTTTAAAAAATTTTCTCTTATGGGAGTTCCTGTAAGAATTGATTTTTTTTCGAATCTTTTATCTTTTAAAGGAAGTCCATTGAATACTTTATCACAAAAATATCCAGATATTATATTCCCAAATCCATATATTGCATTTGATTCATGTATAAATGTTTTTATTACTTTAATTTTTGCAGCAAGTATCAATGGAAATGCCACATAACTTCCTGTTCCAAGAACTCTTTGAGGTTTAAAATCATTCATTATCCTAAGAGAAAAAAATATTGATTTTATTAGTTTTATAAAAAATTTTATATATTTTATCGGATTTAATGATCTTGGCAGAGCAATCATATCAATTTCAACAAATGGGATATCCTCTTCTTTTAATAAATCAAGTGATATATCATTTTTTTTAACAGCCATAACAACGGTATTTTTTGTTTTTATTAGTTCCTTTGCAATAACATATCCTGGATAAAAATGTCCACCTGTTCCACCTCCACAAACAATTATTCTCATATTCCTTTTCTCCTTAGTGAAACATTTAAAATAAACCCACAAAGTATCATTGTTGAGATTATTGATGAACCTCCATACGAAAAGAATGGAAGAGGAAGTCCCTTTGTTGGAACCATTCCCCCTGTCATTGCGATATTAAAAAAAGCTTGCACAGTTATTATGAAACCTGATGTAAATGCAACATAAAAAAGAAATGTGTCTTTTGCATGTGAAGCAATACTTAGTGTTCTTTTAAAAAATGAAAAAAAGAGAATCATTATAATACAAACACCAATAAATCCAGTTTCTTCTGCAACTACGGGAAATATGAAATCGGTATGTGACTCTGGAAGATAATTTAGTTTTATTATTGAATTTCCAGGTCCTCTTCCAAACCACCAACCACTTCCTATTGCAACAAGGGATTGAACAAGTTGAAAACTTTTTCCTGTTGGATCATCCCATGGTGATAAAAATGTTTTTATTCTTGCAAGTCGATAAGGATGTCTTATAATCTCCAAAATTATAAGAAGGACCCCAACAACCAGCGGAATAAGGATATATAAAAGATTAATTCCACTTACAAAAAGAACACTTATCATTACAACAAATATTAATGCTGGTGTTCCAAGATCTGGTTCAATGGCTATAAGTATAAGAATTATTGATACAACAAAAATTGGTTTTATCAAGTATTTTAAATTTTTAATCTTTGAAAAGTTTCTGTCTATATAGTCGCTTATATAAAGAACAAAAACTATTTTTGCAATTTCTGATGTTTGAAGATTCATAATTTTGAGTGGTATCCATCTTCTTGTATTTTGAATCTTTGCCATAAACAATGTTATTATTAAAAGAAATATTGTTACAAGCATTATATATGGCATATATTTTCTTATATTTTCAAGATTTACAAAAGTTATTGTTATCATCAATAATGACGCAAATATTACCCAAATAGCTTGTTTTTTAAAGTAATATAACATATCATTTTTTGTTGAATAGGCATATGCCGAACTTGCAGAATATAAGAAAAAAAGCCCCGTAATTGCAAGAAGCATTATTATTCCAAAAAGTTTATAATCAAAGTACCTCATATTTATTTTCTCTATGGATGATCGTGACTTTCTTACAAACTGTTTACCCATTTTTTGAATTTTTTCCCTCTTTCTTCAAAATTTTTAAACTGATCAAATGAAGCACACGCTGGAGATAAAAGAACGACATCTCCTTTTTTTGCTTGATTTTTTGCAATTTTGATGGCTTTTTTTATATTTCCAGCATCAATTATTTTAACATAGCCTTTAAGATCATTAAATATTATAGGTGTTGCTTCTCCAACTGCTAAAATCTTTTTAACATACTTTTTAATTAATGGAATAAGTGGGGTGTACGGTGAGTTTTTATGTTTTCCTCCAAGTATAAGATATATATTTTTTCTTTTGCCAAGTGCTTTTAGGGCGGTAAGTGTTGAATCTACATTTGTTGCCTTAGAGTCATTTATATAAATTACTCCATTTATTTCTCTAACAAACTCAATTCTATGTTCAAGCCCTCTAAATTTATTAAGAACATCTTGAATTGTTTTAAAATCAACACCTACGCAAAGAGAAGCAAGTATAGAAGCCATTTGATTTTCAATGTTATGCATTCCTGGAATTTTTGCTGGTGTAAAAATTTGTTTTTGTCCTTCTTTTTGAACTATTATTTTTTGATTTTTATAATATGAATCAGATTTTTGCTTTAGAGAAAATTTTAGGATTTTTGCATTTGCTTTTACTTTTTTTAGTATTTTATCATCGTTATTTATTATAAGTGTATCATTTTTATCCATATTTGAAAATATTTTAAATTTTGCTTTTATATAATTTTCAAAACTTCCATGATGTTCTATGTGATCTGGTGTTATATTTAAGATTATTGCTATTTTAGGTTTTAAAAAAGTGGAATCCTGAATTTGATAGCTTGAAATCTCAATTACCACCCAATCATCTTCTCTAACTTTATCTACAACACTGCTTACTGGTGTTCCAATATTGCCACATAAAACAGATTTTTTCCCATTTTTTTTAAGATATTCATTTGTTATAAGATAACTAAGGTATGTTGTTGTTGATTTTCCATTTGTTCCTGTAATCATAATTATATTTTTTGATCTTATAAATGAGAGAGCAAATTCAACTTCGCTATATATAGGAATATTTTTTTCTTTAAGTTTTTTAATTACAAAATTTTCATCACTAATTCCAGGACTTTTTATTGCAAAATCTATTTTTTTAATTTCTTTGTCAATGTTTTTGATTGATATTTTTTTATATTTTGTTTTAATTGGTTTTTCATCAAAAACATATATATTGTTTTTAAGTTTTTTTTCAAGTATTTTTGAAGCAGAAATTCCGCTTTTTCCAAATCCAAGTATTAAAGCGTTTTTATTTATAAAATTATCTTTTAAAAACATTTTATTACCTTATCTTTAGTGAAGATAATGCTATAAGCATTAACATTATTCCAACTATCCAAAATCTAACTGTAACCTTTGGTTCTGGTATTCCTTTAAGTTCAAAATGATGATGAATAGGAGCCATAAGAAATACTCTTTTTTTATTTCTGTATTTATATGATAGCATTTGGATTATAACTGAAAGTGTTTCTATAACAAACATTCCTCCAGCAATAGGAAGTATTAACTCATGTTTTATCATTATTGCACTTATCCCTATTGTTCCACCAAGAAAAAGAGAGCTTGTATCCCCCATAAAAACTTCTGCAGGATATGCATTATACCAAAGAAATCCAAGGCAAGCTCCAACCATTGCACCAAGAAATATAGAAATCTCTCCAGCACCATCTACATATATTAGTTTTAAATAACTTGCCCATTTTATATTTCCTGCACAGTATGCCATTATTATAAATGTAAGAGCACTAAATATTATAAGTCCACTTGCAAGTCCATCTTGTCCATCACTTAAATTAACAGCATTAGATGAACCTATTATTACAAGCATCTCAAAGGCAAAATAAAAAACACCAAGATTTATTATTAAGTTTTTTGTGTATGGAACTAATATGTGTGTTGGATAATTTGGTGTTGGCGGATATATAGCAAGATATAAAACTACCATTAATGCTGTTATCATTTGAAATAAGAATTTTAAATAACTTGGGGCGCCCCTTGAATCTTTTTTTATGAGTTTTGTATAATCATCAAGCCAACCACAAAATGCAAGTATAAAAGTTGATATAAGAAGTATTATTATAAATCTATTATCAAGTCTTGCCCATAGGATCGTTGATAAAACCATTGAGATAAATATTATTATCCCTCCCATTGTTGGTGTTCCTGATTTGGAAAGATGTGTTTTAGGACCATCTTGTCTTTGGATTTGTTGAATTTTATAAACTTTTAATTTTTTTATTATGTATGGTGCTATTATCATTGTGATCAAAAAAGATGTTATTATTGCGCCACTTAATCTTACAGATATATAATAGAAAAGATTAAATGGTGTAAAGTATTCTTTCAGATAATGAAGATAATAAAGCATATATTTCCTCTCTGTGATGTTTTAATGATCTTTATCAAGAAGTTTTTCAAACTTCATTGATCTTGATGCCTTTATAAGAAAATTCAAATCAGAATTCTTTTTTATAAATTCTTTAACTTCAAATGCTTTTTCAGTATCAGAATAATATTTTACATTTTTAATTTTTTTCTTCAAAAAATCATATGCAATTTTTATTTCAGGTCCTATAAGAAAAACGTAATTAGGATTTGAGTTTAATATTTTTTTTGCAAGTTCAAGATGGTATTTTTTTGAGTATTTTCCAAGTTCTTTCATATCACCTAAAATAAGAGCAAAATTTTTATGTTTTTTTATTTCATTTATTGCAAGTTCCATTGATTGTGGATTTGCATTATATGCATCAAGTATTATAATAGAATTCTTTCTTTTTATTATTTCCATTCTTAAAGGAACACCTTTAAAATTTTCAAGAGAATTTATTATTTTTGTAATTGGCACTTTTAGAAAAACTCCACATAAAAATGCTGCTGCTGCATTTAAGTAATTATGCTTTATTGGATTTTGAAGTTTTATAATATAATCATTTCCCTCATATGTAAACTTACAATAATCTTTTTCTTCATTAATTACAAGATCATTATTTTTTTCAAATCCAAAACTTATGAGATTTTTTCTATTTTTTAACTTTTTTAAGTATTTATTATCACCATTTATTATAATCTTTCCATCATCTTTTAGATATTCTACAACCTCAGTTTCAGTTTCAAATATGTTTTTCATTGTTTTAAAGAATTCAAGATGTTCTGGTCCAATTGTAGTAATAACTGCAATATCTGGTTCTATTATCCATGCAAGTTTTTTAACATCTCCTTTTGCTGAAGCACCTATTTCAAAAACACCAAACTTATGCCTTTTTTCTGCTTCAAGAACCGAAAGTGGAAGTCCATACTCATTATTAAGATTTCCTTTATTATATATAGTTGGTTTATGTGATGAGAGAACAGAAAATATTATTTCTTTTGTAGTTGTTTTCCCATTAGATCCCGTTACTGATACTTTTTTAATATCAAATTTATTTAAGTGATATTTAGCAAGTTTGCGAAGTGCTTTTAGAGTATCATTAACTTCTATTGCAAATAAAACTGAGTTCGGAATTTCTTTTGGAGTTTTAGATGAAACTATTCCTATTACTTTCTTTTTTATTGCCTCATCCACAAAATCATTTCCATCAAAATTTTTGCCTTTAAGAGCCCAAAATATATCACCTTCTTTTATTGTTCTTGTATCTGTTGAAAGGTTTTTTATTTTTATGTTTTTCTTTATATGAATTATTTTTCCATCAATTATCTTTGCAAGTTCAGTTGCTTTTATTTTAAGATTCATTTTTGCCTTCCTTTAAATATTTAATTACAACCTCTTTATCGCTAAAGTGTATTTTTTTATTTCCAATTATTTGATAATCTTCATGTCCTTTTCCAGCAATCAGTATTATGTCTCCTTCTTTTGCCATTTCAATAACTTTTTTTATTGCTTTTTCTCTATCAACTTCAATAAAATATTTTGTCTTATCTCTAAAGCCTTTTTCAATATCAGAAATTATTTTTAATGGATCTTCTGTTCTAGGATTATCACTTGTAATTATTACATAATCGCTTAACTCTTCTGCAACCTTTCCCATTAAATGTCTTTTTGTATTATCTCTATCTCCCCCACATCCAAAAACAGTTAAAATTCGTTTATGTGGTATTGCTTTAAGAGTGATAAGAGCCTGTCTAAGTGAGTCCTCTGTATGAGCATAATCAATAAAAATATAAAAACCTTTTTTAGATTCTATTTTCTCAAGTCGTCCGCTAACTGTTTCAATCTTTTCAATTATATATGAAATTTGGTCAAGATCTTTTATCATATCTTTTATAGATGCGATGGCTATAAGAATATTATATACATTATAAAGTCCTATTAGATTAGTTTTTATTTTTACTTTTTTATCATAAAATTTCATATTAAAAATTGTTTTATCTGGTTTCAACTCAATATCATAAGCCATTATATCGGAGTTGTTCTTTAGAGAATAAGTAACAATCTTTGATTTCTTGATTTTTGGAATTACAACTTTAGAAAACTCATCATCAAGATTTAATACTGCCGTTTTTTCTTTTTTTGGTGATAATTCAAGAAGTTCAAAAAGTTTTAATTTTGAGTTTATATAATCTTCTTTTGTTTTGTGAAAATCCATATGATCACTAGTTAAATTTGTAAATCCAGCAGTATCAAACTCAAGGGCATCAACTCTTTTTAATTTAAGAGCGTGAGAAGAGACCTCAAGAATGCAAACTTTATCACCATTTTCAAGCATTATTGAAAGTAATTGATGAAGTTTATGTGCAAGTGGAGTTGTATTTTCTGCAGTAGAAATTTTTTTGTTATTTGTTTTATACTCTATAGTTCCTATAAGCCCTGTATTTATTGAAAGTTTATTTAAAATTTTATATATAAGTGTGGTTACCGTTGTTTTTCCTTTTGTTCCAGTTATTCCTATTATTTTCATCTTTGATGATGGATTTAAGTAAAAATTTTTTGATGCTTTTGAGAGAGTTTTTAGTATATCATTTGTTTTTAAAAATATTATATTTTTATCTTTTATATCGTTTTCAGATATTATAACTTTTGCTCCATTTTTTATTGCTTCATCAATATATAAATTTCCATCAGTTTTTTCCCCTTTTATTGCAAAAAATACAAAATCTTTATTTACTTCTTTTGATGATACTGCAATTCCATTTATATCAAAATCTTTTTCAATTTTTATGTCTGTATCTTTGAGAAGATCACTTAGTTTCATACTAATTCATTATATTAATTTTTTCTTTGTTATTTATTTTTGAATAATCAATTTCTCTCTCAATTGGAATATTTTTTAAACTTATTATTTGTTTTGCTATTTCAGCAAATATTGGAGCAGATGTTTGTCCACCATATTTAAACTTTTCAGAATCATCAACTATTACAAGTATAGTGTATTGTGGATTTTTTGCAGTAATAAAGCCACAAAATGATGTGACATTTTTTCCTTTTATATATTTTTTAGTTTTTAGATCAAGTTTATTTGCTGTTCCAGTTTTTCCTCCTATGTAATAACCATCTATACGAGCATTTACTCCAGTCCCATCCTCAACAACATTTATCATCATTTCTTTTACTCTATCTGCTGTTTGTTTAGATATAACTTCTCTTATAATTTCTGGTTTTGCGGTAGTTTTTTCATCATCTGAAGCTTTATATACTATCTGCGGTTTTAATAAAACGCCATTGTTTGCAATTGCTGTATAAGCGTTTATCAACTGAAGCGGGTTTATTGCGATTGAGTATCCAAAAGATGTTGTTATGAGATCTGTTTCTCTATATTTATCAAAATCTTTTATTATTCCCTTTGATTCACCAGGAAAATCAGTATATTTTGTGGCAAAGCCAAACTTTTTTATGTAAGTATATAATTTTTCAATTCCAAGTTTTAATCCAATTTTTCCAAAACCTATGTTTGATGAGTGTTTATATGCCTCAACTAGAGTTACTACACCAAGTGGTTCATGGTCGGTTATTGTATGTTTTTCATTTATCTTCCATTTTCCATTTTCACAATTTATTAGATCATTTTCTTTTATCAGATTTTCTTCAAAAGCAGCAGAAAGAACAATAGTTTTAAATGTTGATCCTGGTTCATAAACATACTCAATTGGCTTTAGATTTACATAATCTTGTGGATATGAGGCAAGAGCAGATATAAATCCAGTTTTTGCATCTTGAACAATAACTATAATATTTTTTGCTTTAAGTATATCATAATACTTTTTTATTTTATCTTCAACAATTGCTTGAATTGATGAATCTATTGTTAAATATATATCTGATGGTTTTTTTTCAGAGATTTCATTTAAAACCTTTATAACATTTCCTTTATTATCTTTTACAATTTCTTTTATGATAATATTTCCTTCAAGATATTTATTGTATATCAGTTCAACTTGAGTTAATCCTTGATTTTCATTACTTATTCCAATAACTTCCTTTGCAATTTGAAGTGGAAATATTCTTGTTTGGTGTGGTTCAAGAATAACTCCTCTTATTTTATTTTCTTTAATTGCATTTTGTATTTGATCATATTTGTCTTTTTCAAGCATTTTTGCAATTTTTATATAGTTATTTTTTGAATTGAGTTTTTTTTGAATCTCTTTCTCTGACATATTTAGTAAGCGGGCAATTATTGATATTGCTAAAGTTGATGAAGTATTTGTCTTAAACTCATTTTTCATTATTACAAGGTCCCATTTAACTATTGATGTGGTAAGTAAGTTTCCATTTATATCGTAGATGTTTCCACGTGGCATTATTTCAGTTGTTTTTCTTTTAAACTCTTTTTTAGCATAAGTTGAAAGTTTATTATGATTTATTATTTGAATATAGAAAAATCTTAATACTATTAAAAAAAATATTATTAATGTTATTGCTTGAATTATTTTTACTCTAAATGAAGATGATTTCATTTATAAAGAATGTTAGCTATTTTTTTGCTTCTTAAAAGAATATATTTTTGCTAAAAGATTTTTTTCTCTTGTATTAGTTTTATCTTTTTTATTTGTAATTGTTACTATAGTGTATGGTTCTGGTGTTTTAAATCCAAGTAATTCGGCATCTTTTATTATTTTTTGTGGAGACGAAATTGAGTAAAGTTCTTTTTTCTTGTAATTATTTTCAATTTCAATGTCTTTTATCTCTTTTTTTAGTTTATTTATTTTATATGTGAGTGATAAATTGTAAGAACTTAAAATTATTGGTATTCCTATGAAAATTGTAATTATTTTTATAACTTCCTTATTCATAGTATCTCCTTATAATTATATTATAGTGAAAATGTTTCAACTTTTGTAAGTGAATTTTTATTCCATATATAAAAAATTTTGGTTGGAAAGATTTCTGTTTTTTTGTAGAGTTTTTTTGTTTTTCTTATTAACTTATTTAATTTTTTCATATAACCTCTTTTTTATTCTCTTTCTATTACTCTTAATTTTGCACTTCTTGCTCTTGGATTGTTTTGTATCTCCTCTTCTTTTGGTGTTATCGGTTTTTTAGTTATAAGTTTCCATCCACCCATTTTTACCATAAAGCGAAATGTTTCTTTAACAATTCTATCTTCAAGCGAGTGAAATGTAATTATGGCAATTCTTCCACCCGGAGCTATTACTGAAACCGCCTTTTGTAGAACCTTTGTGAGATTATCGAATTCATAGTTTACAGCCACTCTTAATGCTAAAAAGGTCTTTGTTGCAGGATGTATTTTCTTTTTGGAAGTTTCCTTTTTAGGTATAATCCTTTCAATAATGGATGCAAGTTCCTTTGTTGTTTTTATTTCTTTTTTTTCTCTTTCCTCAATTATTGCCTTTGTTATTTTATGTGAAAATCTTTCCCCACAAATTCTTATTAGATGTTCTAATTGTTGATATGGCCAAGTATTTACAATTGCATATGCTGTAAGTGGATTTGCTGGATTTATTCTCATGTCAAGAGGTCCTTCATTTTTGAAACTAAACCCTCTTGATGCTTTATTAAAATGGATTGAACTTACACCTAAGTCAAGTAGAAGTCCTGATATAAAACTTATTCCTTGTTTTTTAAGTATCTCATCAAGATTTGCAAAATTCCCGCCGATAAATTTAATTCTATCAAGATAATACGATAGATTTAACATTGAAAGATTTAACATCTCAGGGTCCCAGTCAATTGCAATCATCTTCCCATTTTTATCGAGTTTTTCTATTAATCTTTTTGTATGTCCGCCTGCTCCCACTGTTGCATCTACATATATACCTCCTCTATCAGTTATTAATAAATCTGTTACTTCTTCAACCATAACTGGAATATGTTTTATGTTTTCTTTCATAGCAATTATCTTTATATATCAAGTATCTTTGAGAATTTTTTAATTGATTTAGAAATTTTTGTTTTTTTGTAATTTTCCCATTTTTCTTTTGCCCATATCTCTATCTTATTTCCCGCGCCTATTATTACAACATCCTTTTTGATTGAAGCATAACTTTTGTGTGATGATGAAATAAGAATTCTTCCCATATCATCAAGTTTTGCTTCAAATGCATTTGAGAAAAAGTATCTTTTAAAAGCTCTTTCTTGTTCTTTATCATTAGTTTTGAATACTTCCATATTGTTTTTAATAAGATCACTCCATATTGATGGGAGATAAGCATATAAACATACATCAAGTCCAATTGTTATCATAAAATAATCTGCATTTTCTTTTTTAAGTTCATTTCTAAATTTTGATGGAACAAAAATTCTGTTTTTCTCATCCATCACATAATTATATTCACCATAAAAGACAGACATACCTTTTACACACCTTTAAACACTTCTCACCACTTTTATCCACTTATAAAAATAGTATAAATGATTAATTTGATTTTGTCAAGATCTCGCATTGGATCATAATTTTTGTCCCTGAAGAAAATGTGGATAGATCAAAATTATGTCCCTGAAAAAAATACCTCTTTTATTTGGTTTAATAAACCATATAAAGGAGGTAATTATGTTAAAGGAGTTT
>Ga0308395_1000220_pt1 | contig 50073 bp, 42 predicted proteins | sample Hotspr20SampleP4_FD_202097 | JGI IMG/M metagenome (GOLD analysis project Ga0308395, IMG submission 202097) | Hot spring phototrophic mat microbial communities from Mushroom Spring, Yellowstone National Park, Wyoming, United States - 20050930_P4 ... | reverse complement strand
CCTACGGGATCAACCTGCCGCAGGCCTGGGACATCAGCACCGGCAATCCCAACATCGTCGTGGCTGTGATTGACACCGGCCATCGCCCCCATGTTGACCTGGCCAGCCGCATCGTCGGCGGATACGACTTTATCTCGAACCCACTCGTCGCTAACGACGGAAACGGGCGCGACGCCGATCCACAGGACCCTGGCGACTGGATCACATCCGCTGAAAGTTCAAGCGGCCCTTTTGCAGGCTGTCCGGTGCGCAACAGCTCCTGGCACGGCACGCACGTGGCCGGCACGATCGGCGCAGTTACTAACAACAGCTTGGGCGTGGCTGGCGTGAACTGGGGGGCCAAGCTGCTCTCGGTGCGCGTGCTGGGCAAGTGCGGCGGCAGCACCTCGGACATCACGGACGCCATGCGCTGGGCCGCCGGCCTGTCGGTGACCGGCGTGCCGGACAACCCGAACCCAGCCAGGGTGCTCAACCTAAGCCTTGGTGGCCCCATTGCGTGCTCTTCCACATGGCAGTCGGCCATCAACACAGTGAACGCGGTCGGGAGCATCGTAGTGGTCGCGGCCGGAAACAGCAACACGAACGCTGCTACCTTCACCCCCGCAAGCTGCAACGGCGTAATCACAGTGGGGGCGACTAACCGCAGCGGCGTGCGAGCCTGGTATAGCAACTACGGCAACGTCGTGGACGTGAGCGCGCCGGGGGGTGAATCGGGGAGCAACGGCGTGCTCTCCACCTCCAACACCGGGACGCAAGGACCTGTATCGGACAGCTATGCGCATTACCAGGGCACCAGCATGGCCGCGCCTCACGTCGCCGGCGTCGCTGCGCTGATGCTGGCCATCAGCCCAACGCTAAACATCACGCAAACGGAGACCATCCTCAAACTCACCGCCAAGCCCTTCGGAACTGGACATACGTGTCATATCTTTAGCTGCGGTGCCGGCATTGTGAACGCGCATGCTGCGCTGCTCTACCTGCTGCCCCAGCGCGCGTTCGTGCCAATCGTGATTGCCGAAGGCAGCGGCAGCAACTAACAAACAGCACCAGATGTTGCGCCAGGTTGGCGCGCTTAACGAAGCGCTGTTGGATTTGCGCTACACTTGGCGCAATGAAACGGATCGCCGTTGTCACGTCTGGCGGTGACGTGCCGGGGTTGAACGCGGCCATCCGCGCGGTGACCCGGGCAGCGCTGGCCTATGGTGCGCAGGTGCTCGGCGTCCAGCGCGGCTACGAAGGGTTAATCGAAGGCGAATTTATCGAGCTGACCTCGCGGGCGGTGGCCGGCGTGCTGCGCCAAGGCGGCACCATGCTGGGCACCTCGCGCAGCGAGCGCTTCATGACCGACGCAGGACGGCGCCAAGCCAAGGCACAACTGGAGCGCGCCGGCGTCGAGGGCCTGGTGGTGATCGGCGGCAACGGCACGCTGGCCGGTGCACACGAGCTGTTCAAGCTGGGCGTGCCGCTGGTGGGCGTGCCGAAGACGATAGACAACGACCAATACGGCACAGACATCGCCATCGGCGTGGACACCGCGCTAAACACGATCGCCGATGCCGTTGGACGCATCAAGGACACCGCGTCCTCTCACCGGCGCGCCTTTCTGGTGGAGGTGATGGGCCGGCACTGTGGCTACCTCGCGCTCGCCAGCGGCATCATCTGTGGCGCAGAGATGGTGCTGATCCCTGAACAGCCGGCGCACCCCAGCGCGGTCGCTGCGCGCATCATCGAGGCCAACCGCATCGGCAAAGCGCACTGCATCATCATTGTGGCCGAAGGGTGGAAGCCCGGCTTGCGCGCCTTGCAACAATACCTGACCACCGACCACACTGAGGAGAGCTTCGATATCCGCGAGGTGGTGCTGGGCCATGTGCAGCGCGGCGGCACGCCCACCGCTTTCGATCGGCTGCTGGCCACGCGCATGGGCGTGCGCGCGGTGGAAGCGTTGCTGGACGGCAGCGGCATCGGCCAGATGGTGGGACTGCATGGCGGCCAGCTCGGCCTGGTGCCGCTGGAGGTTGCCACCTCCTGCCCCAAACCCCTCTCAGCAGAGTTGATGCGAATTGGCGAGATGCTTTGTCGTTGAGCGGTGCACGTCATCCACACATGTGCTGAATGGCTCCGCGAGGGCAGGACCGTGGGCGTGGCGACCGTGGTCACCACGTGGGGGTCGTCGCCGTGCCCAGTGGGGTCGAAGCTGGCGTTCACGCTGGACTACCGCATCGCCGGCTCGGTGAGCGGCGGGTGCGTGGAGAGCGCCGTGGTAGAAGCAGGCCTGGAGACCCTGAGCACCGGCCGCCCGCAGTTGCTGCGCTTCGGCGTGGCCGACGAGACCGCCTTTAGGCCTCGCCTGCGGCGGGCAGATCGAAGTCTTCGTAGAACTGCTCTCGCCTGCGCTGTGTGCCTTTTGGGAGCGCGCCCTGGCAGGGCAAACGCCAGCGGCTGTTGCGACGATCGTCAGCGGACCAGCGCTGATCCTGGGCAGGCGGATGCTGCTCGATGCCGACCGCGAGACGAGCGACCTACATGATGCTGCTCTACGTGCCTCGGTAGAGCGCGCTGCGCGGGCGGTCATGCGAGCTGGCGTCAGCCAGTGCGTCACCCTTGTTTTGCCCTAGGGCGCGTCAGTAAACGCATTTATCGAGGTGATCGCCCCGCCGCCAGGGCTGATCATCATCGGTGCTATACACATTGCTGTGGCGCTCACAGCGCTGGCCAAGGTGCTGGGCTACCGCGTCATTGTCATTGACCCGCGCAGTGCTTTCGCCAGCCGCGCGCGATTCCCGCTGGCTGATCAGATCATTGTCGCGCATCCAGAGGTCGCACTGAGAGACGTGCCGATCACACCCCAGACAGCGGTCGCCGTGCTCGGCCACGACGCACGGTTAGATGATCGAGCACTGCAGATAGCGTTGAACAGCCCAGCGTTTTACGTCGGCGCGCTGGGCGGGCAAAAGACGCGCCAAGCCAGAGCGGCGCGTCTGCGCGCGCTGGGCGTGAGCGAGGAGCAGCTCAAGCGATTGCACGCCCCAATCGGCCTGCCGATCCGCGCGCGAACGCCGGATGAAATCGCGCTAGCCATCCTGGCCCAGATCGTCGCTGCGCGCAACAGCGGGCCGTCCTCTATTGGCTCGCAGCCTGGGTGATCGCAACCCCGCTGATGAAGCCGATGTAAGCCGGCACCAGCGGCAGGACGCACGGGGATAGGAACGAGAGCAGGCCCGCTGCGCCAGCCACCGGTATGCTCAGCGCCGCGTCGCCCAGCAGAGTGTGCTCCAGCTCGAACGGGACGCTGGCCAGGGACGCGCTGAGCCGCGAGACAAATCCCAGCAGCAGCACCACGCCAACGCCGACCAACAACAAGCCGCTGATGGCCTCGACGAGCCGCGCGCGCCTCTGGAGCCGCTTGAAGAGCGGCATCACGCGATCCGCCAGGCCGGCGACGAGCAAGAACGGCAACCCCAGCCCAAAGACATAGGCGAACAGCAGCGCGATGCGCGCGCTTAGCTCATTGGTGACGCTTAAGGTGAGGATAGCGCCCAGGAATGGGCCAATGCATGGCGTCCAGCCGGCGGCAAAGGCCATGCCGGCGATGTATGACCGGGCACTGCCCAAGCCCTGGCCGATGCTGTTGAGATCCCTGCGCGTGTCGCTGTAGAGAAAGGGGAGATTCACCAAGCGCAGCTTGAACAGCCCGAAGACGATCAAGACCACGCCGCCGACGATCCGCACTGCCTCGCGCAAGTCGTAGAACACATCACCCAGCAAAGTGCCGACGAAGCCGAACAGGCCGATGACGAACGTGGCGAAGCCGGCGACGAAGAGTAGCCCCTGTAAGAACGTCTGCCAGCGCTGGACTGGGTTAGCCGATAGCGGACGGGTGATCATTTGCTCTGCCATATCGCTAATGATAACAGCAGCCCGCTAAACGTATAAGCGAGCTGCTCAGATTATGCACACCCACTTACTTGCCCTGCTGCTCTTCTTCTTCGATCTGGCGCAGGAGTTCGTCATCACGATCCAGATTGCGCCGGCGCAGCCACAGCGCAGCCAGATATACCGTCATCGCGCCCAGGATCACCCCATACGCGGTAAATAGGTAGACAGCGTTCTTGTCTTCCAGCAGGCTCATTCAGCGTCGAGCAGCGCAGCCTTGCGGGCTGCCAGCGCGTCCTCGCGCTCCAGCAACGCCACGCGCGAGCGAAAGAAGAACAGGTAGATCATCGTGAACGTCACCAGGCAAAAGATGAGGATCACCACGCGATCCATGGAGACGCCGAAGCCCCCTTGCTGCGCAGCGTTCACGCTAGGGCCGAACACAGCCGGATGGATGCTCTGCAACACGCGGCTGACCAGGAAGTTAAGCGGCACGGTCAAGGCACCCACGATGCCATAGACCGAGGCGAAGCGCGCGCGCTGGTTCACGTTCTCCAAGCCACCCCGCAGCATCAGATAAGCCAGGTACATCAGCAACTGCAGCGCGCTTAGCGTGAGCTTGAAGTCCCACGTCCACCAGGTGTTCCAGGTTGGCCGGCCCCACAACATGCCGCTCAACAGCGTCGTGGTAATGAACAACACACCGATCTCAGCTGAGGCATGCGCACGGCGATCCCATTGGAGATCGCGCGTCTGCAAGTAGCGCACGCCACAGAAAGCCGTCACCAGCCAGGCCCCAAAGCCGATCCAGGCCGACGAGAGGTGAAAGTAGAAGATGCGCTGGGCCTCACCGCCCGACCGCACATCACCGGACGGCGCGAGCACGAACACCATCACCAAGGCAACAGCCAACATGCCGGCAGCCGCGACGCCGATGGCCCGCGTGAGCGACTCGCGCGAGCGGCTGTGGGCTGCTGACACCGACGTAGGCAGGACACTCTCCATTCTCAAGACCTCCACCACTTGACTACTAGAAACAAAGACGCAGGTACATCACGCTACGCCTTTGAGTTTTCATTACCTTTTGAAATTATACTCGCGCGCATGATGCCCACACCAATTGAGCCGCGCCCGCATTCCACCAGCGAAGTATTCGGCCTGGCGTTGCGCCTATATTTCCAGCGCTTCCTACACGCAGTCGCCGCGACCGCCGTCGTGCTGATACCTGCGCTGCTGCTCAGCGGGCTGATGGGAGCGCTGGGACCGTTCAGCGCAGCATTATTAGGCATCATCGCACCGCCCACAAACTTTCAGGCGATACCCTTCCAGGGCATCCCCCCCTTGACGAGTGACTCAGTCGCGCTGATCTCAACATGCTTATCTGCCTTGGGATTGGTCGTAGGTATCTTCTGGCCGTGGGCAGAGGGCGCGCTGGCCCTGAGCGCGCTGGAACAGCTATCGGGCAATCGGCTGAGCCTGCGCGCTGCATACGGGCAGACGTGCAGGCGCTGGCCTTCCCTCTGGTTAGCCAACCTGTTGGCGCAGATCGGCATCGCCCTGCCCCTTGTCGTCGCTGGCCTCATCGTCGCTGGCGCGGCGTTCGTCCTGCTGGCGATCTTTGTGTTCGCGGTGTTCGGTGCCAACGTGTTCGATCAGATACCACCAGCAGCGCTCATCATCGCCGCCGTGCTGGGCGCGTTGCTGGTGATCATCATGCTGATCACCGCCACCACGCTGGCTATCAACTGGAGCATGCGCGTGCCGGCGATTGTGCGCGAGGATCAAAACAGCATCGCCGGCCTTGGCCGCAGCGTTGCTTTGGTGCGCGGTCATCGCGGGCGGATGTTCGGTCGCTATCTGCTGTTCGCGTGCTTTGAGCTTCTGCTGACGCTCCTCCTGCCAGTTGCGATCAGCCTGCCGATTGCGATTTACTTGCTCCCACAGATGTCAACGCTCCCGCGCGGCGTTGACCCTCAAGTGGCAACGATATCGGGCGCAAGCGCGCTGGCTGGGGTGATGAGCGCGCTGATGACGCTGCTGGTGACCCCGCTGCGAGTGATCTTCACGGCAGTGAACTACGCCGACCTGCGCATTCGCAAGGGCGAATCACTGGTCGCTCAGGAAGGGCCTCGCGTGGGCACCTCCGCTGTCGAGACATTGGCCGAATCGCTCAGCTCATACACCACCCCACAGGCGCAGGGCACGGACTGGCGCATGACTGACCCCGCGCGGATGACGCCAGCCCAGCGGGTGAGCTTTTGTTTCAAGCGCATGCGCACCGAGGGCGAGACCCCAGAACTCTTGATGGAGATGGGATTCGCCCTTTACGAAGTCGGCGACTGGGGCAACGCGCTGAACGCACTCACCCGCGCGCGCGCGCTGAATCCAGAGAACCCACGTATCGCTTATGGCCTGATGATGTTGTATTACGAGCGCCGCGACCTGTCCCTTGCCCGCCAAATGATGCAGACATACCTCCAACTAGAGACCGACCCAGAAGCCCTGCAGAGCACCCGCAATAATCCGCGCTTCAGAGATCTGCTCTAGGATGCGCTGAGTTTGTAAGTGAAGCGCGGAGGAGTGATGAGCGAAGACATGGTGATGAACGGAACGCATATGCAAGGCAAAGTGTGCGTGGTGACAGGGGCGACCGCTGGCATTGGCCGCGTGAGCGCGCAGCGCCTGGCCGAGATGGGCGCGACAGTCATCGTGATCAGCCGCAACCCAGCCAAGTGCGACGAAGTGGTTGCTGAAATTCAACAGCGCACCGGCAACTCAGCCGTAGAAGCCATGCCCGCTGATCTCTCTTCGCTCGGGCAAGTGCGCGCTGTCGCTCAGCGGCTGTTGGATCGCTATCCGCGCGTTGACGTGCTGCTGAACAACGCCGGCGCGGTCTTCACCTCGCGCCAGCTCAGCCCCGACGGCATCGAGATGACCTGGGCGCTCAACCACCTAAGCTACTTCCTGCTCACCCACCTTCTGCTGGATGCGCTCAAAGCCGCGCCTGCAGCGCGCGTGATCAACGTCTCATCTGATGCTCACTTGATGGGCAGGATTCACTTCGATGACGTGCAGTTCGCCCGTCGCCCCTATCGAGGCTTCATCGCTTACAGTCAATCTAAGCTGGCGAACGTCATGCATGCTTATGCCTTGGCGCGTCGCTTGCGGGATAGCGACATCACCGTGAACGCCCTGCACCCCGGCGCAGTGGCGACGAACTTCGGCAAAAACAACGCTGGGCTGATCTGGCAACTTGTCTTCAATTTATTTGGCCGCCTGGCCATCAGCCCAGAGAAGGGCGCGGAGACTAGCGTGTACCTGGCCTCATCCCCTGACGTGGCTAAGGTGAGCGGTCAGTATTTCTATCGTTGCAAACCAAAGCCGTCATCGCCGGCGTCTTACGATCAGCAAGCACAAGAACGGCTGTGGGCGCTAAGCATGGAGATGGTTGGATTGTAATCCTTGTTACATCTGTGCGATTCTGCTGGGCCTCGGCGTCTTGAGCGCCGAGGCCTTTTTACTTTTCCCCAGCCGCTTTAGGTTATCCCAAGTTGTGGATAACCAGTTGCAATTCTTTTGATTTGGGGTAGCATGGGGGTGAGTGGGGGAAAGTGGTTTAAAGTGGGAGAAACAGGGCGACGTGTTCTTAGGTGAATTTGTGCACACGATAGACGAGAAGAGCCGGCTGACCCTGCCGGCTAAGTTCCGCACGCGCCTCGCGGATGGCGTGGTGCTCACCCCTGGTTTGGACCGCTGTCTACAGGTCTACCCGCTGGACGAATTCAGAACGCTCTTTGACCGCGTGACCAGCTTGCCGATGACGAGCCGAGAGGCCATGACGCTGCGGCGTCTGCTCTTCAGCAACGCGCACGACGTGACGCCGGACAAACAGAACCGCGTGCTCATCCCGCAGCCGCTGCGCGAGTACGCCAGCTTGACCAATGAAGCGGTTGTGGTGGGCGTCGGTAAGTTCATCGAGGTATGGAATCCGCAGGAATGGCAGCGCGCGCGCCAGGAGATCCAGTCTCACGCGGCGCAGAGGGATATATGGGCTGGATTGGGCATTTAAGCGTGATGAGCGAAGACAACATCAGCACAGCGCATGTGCCAGTCTTGCTTGAGGAGGTGCTCCAAGGGCTGCGGCCACAGCGCGGTGGGCGGTACCTCGACTGCACCGTGGGGGGCGGCGGACACGCCGAAGCGCTGCTGCGCGCCAGCGCGCCGGATGGCCTGGTGTTGGGCAGCGATGCTGATCCCGAAGCGATCGCGCGGGCGCGAGCGCGACTACCCGACGACAGACTAATCCTACGGCAAGCCTGGCTGGATGAAACACCTGACCTGGCGCGCGCGCTGGGCTTTGCCCCATTGGACGGCATTTTGATTGACCTCGGCGTATCGTCCGACCAGCTCGCCGCGCCCGAGCGCGGTTTCTCGTTTATGCGCGAAGGGCCGCTCGACATGCGCTTCGATCGCAGCCAGGGCGTGCCGGCCTGGTTGCTCATCGAGCGGATGGACATACAAAGCATGACCGAGATCTTGCGCGCCTATGGGGATGTGCCCAATGCCAGACAGGTAGCAGAGGCGATCTGGCGCGCGCGGCCAATCACCACCACCAGCCGGCTGCGGGAGGTCGTATCGTCTGTCGCGCGATCCCGTTCTGCGCGCATTCACCCAGCCACCCAGGTCTTCCAGGCGCTGCGAATCGCTGTGAACGACGAGCTACGACGGTTGCGGCAGGCGCTGCCGGCTCTGATCGACCTGCTCAGGCCAGGCGCTCGCATCGCTGTCATTGCGTTCCACTCAGCCGAAGACCGGATTGTGAAGGAGGTCTTCCGACGCGCCGCGCGCGCCGAAGTAGCGTCACCCGGCTTCGGCATGTGCGAGGCCCAGCCTGCGCGCCTGCGCGTGCTGACCAAGACGCCGATCCGACCCAGCGCGAGCGAGATCGCGCACAACCCCCGCGCACGCAGCGCACGACTGCGGATCGCCGAACGGCAGGAGGCGACAAAGGCATGACGCCAGCACGGATGCTTGCCGCAACGAAGCGATGGCTGCGCGGATTAACCATGATCCGGCTCAGCGATCGCCAAGCTCTCTCGATAGCAGCGCTGAGCGGGGTGCTGCTGATCGCGCTCATCGTCATTTGGCTATCGCTAACCACGCGCACCGCGCTGCTCAATCAGCAGATTGACAGGCTCGACGCACAACTCGCTAGCTTGATTGACGAGGCCAATCAGACCTGGGCCGAGATCGGCAAGGTCACCGCGGCGACCGTTATGGAGAACCGCGCCAGGCAACTGGGCTTTCAGCCCGCCGAGAGGGTTGAATATCTGATAAGCGACGCTGAGGAGGCACGGCGCTGATCATGATCTCCACGAAGCGCATGAGGGTTCTGGTGATATGTATCGCGCTGGCGCTGGCGCTGGCGACGCTGCGCGCGTTTCACGTGCAGATATTGGAAGGGCCAAGATATGCTGCCGCCGCCAGGGAGCAGCAAGTGGAGACGAGGCTGGTGCTGGGGCCGCGCGGGGCGATCTTCGACCGCGCGGGACACCTCTTGGCCATCAGCCAACGCGCTTACATCGTGCGCGTGAATCCGCGCACCATCACCGACACCGCTGCTGTGGCAGCCGCGCTTGCGCCGCTCCTCGGTCAGCCGGCTGATCAGGTGCGCTGGCGCATCGAGGCGATCTTGGCGGATCAGCGCATGCTCACGCCGACGCTCGAAACTACGGTCGTTGCTTACAACGTCCCTCCGCAGGCCGCAAGGCAGCTCACCGAGACGTTACAGCAGGCCGGGCGCGGCGGCCTGGCGTTGACCGAAACCTGGGCGCGCTGGTATCCCCAAGGGCCAACCGCAGGCCCAACCCTCGGCTTCATCAACCTGGAAGATGCGGCCTACGGCGGCATCGAGGCCTACTACGACAGCCGCTTGCGATCATCGGTTGGATCGCGCCGAGCACGCAGCCGGCTCGACCTGATCACGATTACCCCCACCCAGCAGGGCGCTGATCTCGTCATGACGCTCGACCTCCAGCTACAGCATTACGTCGAGCAGCGCCTTGCTCAGGCTATCCAGCAGACCGGCGCGGAGCGAGGAACCATCATTGTCATGGAGACGGCCAGTGGCGCGATCCTCGCTACCGCGTCATGGCCAGGCTACGACCCAAATCGCGGGCTGGAACTCGCCAGCAGCAGTGAGCGGCATTTGCTGCGCGACCCAGCGGTGAACGAAGCCTACGAACCCGGCTCCGTCCTCAAGCCACTGACGATCGCAACAGCGCTCGATGTCGGCTCAGTGACGACCCAGACCATCCTGACCGACACTGGTCGGCTGGTGATCAGCAACAAGCTAATCCGCAACGCCGAGGGCACGGCTCATGGCCGCGTCACGCTCGAGGACATCTTGGCACATTCGCTCAACGTGCCCACCGCACAAATTGCGCTGGACCTGGGCGCAGAGGTGTTCTATCGCTACCTCAAGCGGTTCGGGTTTGGTCACCCAATCGGCATAGACCTGAGCGGGGAGGCGGTCGGCGTCGTGCGCACGCCGATCGACCCAGCGTGGTCGCGCGCTGACCTGGCGACCAACAGCTATGGCCAGGGGCTTTCGGCGACGCCTTATCAGGTGATCAACGCCCTGAACGTCATCGCCAACGACGGCATGCTGATGCAGCCATACCTTGTGAAGCGATCGCAAACACCCGATGGGGAGATCATTCATCGAAGGCCTGTGCAGGTGGCCCAGGTGATTTCAAAGGAGACCGCGCGCACGGTGCGCCAACTGATGATCGCCGCGACGCGCCGCGCTGTGCCAGGCGCGACTCCACGAGGATATACAGTTGCCGGCAAAACTGGCACTGCGGACTGGTATTTGAACGGCAAAAAGCAAGACACCACCATCGTCACTTACGTTGGTTTTTTGCCTGCCCAGCGGCCAAAGATCACGATCCTGGTGAAGTTAGACCAGCCGCGGACTTCGCGCTGGGCGGCGCACACCGCGGCACCTGTCTTTCGCGACGTGGCAGAGTATGCTTGTCACGCGCTCGGCATCCCACCCGATAACCTTTGAGTAATCAGTATGTTGACCCTTGCTGACGTCGTCGAAGGCGTAAGCGGCCAGCGCATCACTGCGCTGGCCGACCACGCCGTTCACAACGTTGTGATTGACTCGCGCCAGGCGCTGCGCGGCGACCTGTTCGTGGCGCTGCCCGGCGAGCGCGTTGACGGCCACGACTACGTCAGCCATGCCCTGGGGCGCGGAGCGCTCGCGGCGCTGGTTCATCACGACCACCTCTCGCGCCTAGAGGGCCTTAGCATCGGCTGGATAGATGCGCGCGCGCCGGTCGAAGAGCCGCCTGGAGGCTGGGTTACCCCGCTGCTGATCCGCGTAGACAACACACTTGCGGCTTTGCAGCGGCTATCCGCCTTCTGGCGATCGCGCTTTACATTACCAGTGATCGGCGTGACCGGCAGCGTGGGCAAGACGACCACCAAAGAGGTGATTGCGCATGTGTTGAGCGCGCGCTACAAGGTGTTGAAGAGCGAGGGCAACTACAACAACGAGATCGGCGTCCCGCTCACGCTGCTCCGCTTGCGCCCTCATCACCAATGCGCCGTGATCGAGATGGGCATGCACGCGCTGGGGGAGATCGCAGCCTACTGCGAGTGGGCCAAACCGCGCATCGGCGTGGTCACCATTGTCGCGCCGGTACACCTCTCCCGCCTGGGCAGCATCGAGAACATCGCCAAAGCCAAATCCGAGCTGCCGGCCGCACTGCCGCCGGAGGAGGAGGGCGGAGTAGCGATCCTGAACTACGACGACGAGCGCGTGCGCGCGATGGCTGCCGTGACGCGCGCGCGCCCCTTCACCTACGGCCTGAACCCTCGCGCCGATCTCTGGGCAGAGGACATCGAGAGCTTTGGCCTGGATGGCATTGCCTTCACCCTGCGCTACGGCCGCGGCCGATGGCTGGCCAAGCTGCCGCTGCTCGGCCGGCACAGCGTGCAAACTGCGCTGCGCGCGGCGGCTGTTGGGCTGGTGATGGGGATGGACCTCGACGAGATCATCGAAAGCCTGCGCACGCCGTCTACCCAACTTCGGCTGGTGATGACAAAAGGCCCTTTCAACTCGCTGGTGCTCGACGACACGTACAACGCCAGCCCAGAGTCCACGCTGGCCGCGCTCAACTTGCTGGCCGAGATCAACGAAGGGCCGCGCATCGCCGTCTTGGGCGACATGCTGGAGCTGGGCGAGCTGGAGCAACAGGCACATGATGAAGTCGGCTGTCGCGCTGGCATTGTGGCCCAATACGTCATCGGCGTCGGCGCGCGGGCAGCCTGGATTTGCCGCGCAGCCGTCGAGTGCGGTGCAGCGCGCGATCGGGTCTTCCACGTCATGACGAACGAGGAAGCGCTGGCCCTGTTGAAGCAGATCGTGCGCGAGCGGTGCGTGATCCTGGTGAAAGGGTCGCGCGGGATGCAAATGGAGGAGATAGTCGCCGGCCTGGCCAACAGCGAGTAATGCAGAACATGGAGGTAAGACAATGCGTACGCCGACGCTGCCCGAAATGGGCATTTGCCTGCTGATGGGAGGCGTGGCCTTCGTCATCGCTTTGCTCCTGGGCCAGCCGTTGATCCACCTGCTCAAGCGCTGGCGGATCGGCAAGCAGATACGCATTGACGGGCCAGCCAGCCACATGGTGAAGCAGGGCACGCCCACGATGGGCGGCATACTCTTCGTCGGCACGACCCTTTTCTTGCTCTTGGCGATGTACCTCTATTCGCGGATCGGCGTGCGGGTGAACCCCAACTTCGCCGGCGTGGTGCTGGTGGGGCGCTCGCTGGCCGTGCCGCTCTTCGTCATGCTCGCCTTCGCGCTGCTCGGCGCGATTGACGATTACATGGGGGTGCGCGGCGTGCGGCGCGGTGAAGGGATGCGCGGGCGCAGCAAGGCGTTCTTCCAACTCATCATCGCCGTCGTCGCTGCGGTCATCCTGCATGCAGCACCCGCCTTCGAGATCACCAACAGCGGCATTACTTTCCTGGCCGACCGGCGACTCTTCGGCATGAGCAAGATGGCCGTCCCCGGACTGGCTCAGCCGGTGGAGCTTGGCATCCTCTGGCTGCCGATCGCCATCTTCATCATCCATGGCAGCGCCAACGCAGTGAACTTCACTGATGGTCTAGATGGTCTGGCCACCTTGATCAGCGGCGTGGCATTTGTGGCCTATGGGGTGATCGCCTATCTGCAGGGCCAGGTCTTCCTGACCATGCTCTGCATGGTGCTGGTGGGGTCAATGCTGGGCTTTCTCTGGTTCAACGTGCATCCGGCCCAGATGATGATGGGCGACCTGGGCAGCGAGGCTTTGGGGGCAGTGCTGGGCGTGGTGGCGCTGATGACCGGACAATGGCTGTTGCTGCCGATCATCGCCATCATCCCAGTCGTCGAAGTCCTCAGCGTCATTATCCAAGTCGCCTACTTCAAATACACCAAGCGCAAGTATGGCGAAGGCCGGCGATTCTTCAAGATGTCGCCGCTGCACAACCACTTCGTCCTGCTCGGCTGGAGCGAACCGCAGATCGTGCAACGCTTCTTCGTCGTCGCGTTGTTCTTCGGCATGCTCGGCATTGGCTTGGCAACGTTCGGCAACCCAGTTGGGACGCAGTGAAAGGAGGGGCGCTTGCGATGGATTGGTCTGGACGACGGGTGGTGATCCTGGGGATTGCGCGACAAGGCATAGCGCTGGCCCGCTATCTGGTCGCTCACGGCGCTCAAGTGACGCTGAGCGACCTGAAACCCGCCCATCAGCTCGACCTGCAGCCGCTGGCCGGCCTACCCGTTCAGTTTGTGCTGGGCGGACATCCGCTAGAACTGCTGGATGCGTGCGACCTGCTCTGCCTGAGCGGCGGCGTGCCCACTGACCTGCCGATCGTGAACGAGGCGCGCCGGCGAGGCATCCAGTTGAGCAACGACGCGCAGATCTTCTTGGAGGCCTGTCCGGCGCGGGTGATCGGCATCACTGGCTCAGCCGGCAAGACCACCACAACCACGCTCGTCGGGGAGATCCTGAAGACCGACCAAAGCGACCGAGCAGTCTGGGTCGGCGGCAACATCGGCAATCCGCTCATCAGCGACCTGGCACGCATTCAGCCCACCGACTACGTGGTGATGGAATTGTCCTCCTTCCAACTTGAGCTGATGACGCGCAGCCCACACATCGCGTGCATTACCAACATCACGCCAAACCACCTGGACCGCCACGGCACGATGGAAGCCTATATCGCCGCCAAACGGCGCATCCTGGACTTCCAATTGCCAAGCGATTGGCGGGTGCTCTCGGCGGATAACTCGGTCACTGCTGCATTGGGCGGCAGCGGGGCGAATACTCTCTGGTTCAGCCTTCGCGGACGCCTGGCCGGCGACGGCGCCTGGCTGGACGAAGCTGGCTATCTGCGAGTGCGGTTCGCCCGCGCGCCGCTGGCCGCGTTACAGGCCGAGGAGGGCGCGACGATATGCCATCGGCGAGACGTGTTGCTGCGGGGTGAACACAACATCGCCAACATCCTGGCTGCTGCTGCCATCTGTGCGGCTGCCGGCGCATCCCCAGACGCCATGCGCGAAGTCGCCACCACGTTCCGCGGCGTGCCTCACCGTCTGCAATTGGTCGCTGATCACAACGGCGTGCGTTGGTACGACGACTCGATCGCTACCGCGCCGGAGCGGTTGATCGCTGCGCTCAAGTGCTTCGATCAACCTGTCATCCTATTGTGTGGCGGACGCGACAAACATCTGCCCTGGGAGGAGGCCGCGCGCATGATGCTGGCGCGTTGTAAGGCCATCATCTTGTTCGGCGAGATGGGGCCGCTGGTGGCTGAACACCTGGCACAGCAGCGCGATCCTGCCGGCAGCGTTCGGTGGGTGGTGGTGCCAGACCTGCGCACAGCGATATCCGAGGCGCACAATCGCGCGCAGCCTGGAGACGTGATCTTGCTTTCGCCGGGTGGCACCAGTTACGACGCATTCAAGGACTTTGCGGAGCGCGGCGAGCGCTTCCGCGCATGGGTAAACGAGATGATCACGGGCACAACATCATGACAAAGCACTACACAAACGCTCGCAATAGCCACTGGCAGGATGTTGCGCGACCAGTGGATTGGGTCTTCGTCAGCGTCGCGTTGCTGCTCACAGCGGTCGGCCTGGTGATGGCCTATAGCACCACTTTCTTCTGGTCACATGTAAGCGAAGGCAGCCCGCTGGTCATATTTGGTAGACAGGTGCTCTTCGCTGGCCTGGGCCTGCTCGCCTTCGCCCTGTCCAGCCGGCTGGACTATGGCCTATACCGCCGCTTGGCGATTCCGATCATGGCTGGTTGTCTGCTCGTGCTCATCGGCGTCATCCTGTTCGGCGACGACGTGTTCGGCGCGCGGCGCACGCTGCTCAATGGTTCGGTGCAACCCAGCGAGCTGGTCAAGCTGGGCGTCATCATCTACGCCGCTGCCTGGCTGGCGTCGCGCCGCGATCAAGTGCGCAGCATATCGAACGGGCTACTGCCCTTCGGCGCCATCATCGGCAGCGTCTGCTTTTTGATCGTCATCCAGCCCGACCTGAGCACCGCAGTCGTCATCACGATCGCAGCAGCGGTCATGTTCTTCCTAGCCGGCGCGAGCTGGCAGCAACTGGGGCTGGTGGCGCTGACTGCCGCCGCGGCCTTTGGCATGCTGATAGCCACGCTCCCATACGCCACCGCGCGACTCAACGAATTCCTGAAGGTCTGGCAGACCCCGGATGAGATGAACTATCACATCCGGCAGTCGCTGATCACGCTGGGCAGCGGCGGACTGTTTGGCAACGGCATCGGCGCGAGCGGCCAGAAGTTCGGCTATCTGCCTACCCCGCATACAGATAGCGTGCTGGCCGTCCTGGGCGAGGAACTCGGCTTGATCGGCCTGATCTTTGTGCTGGCGCTGTTCGCGTTGTTCGTTTGGCGCGGACTCCGCATCGCCCAGCAGGCCGACACTGCCTTCGGCGCGCTCATCGCTATCGGCGTCGTCACGTGGGTCATCGCACAGTTGCTATTAAACCTGCTGGCGACGCTGGCGATCATCCCGTTTACCGGCGTGCCGGTGCCATTTCTGAGCGTCGGAGGATCGTCGTTGTTCGCGTTGTTGTTGGCCAGCGGCGTCGTCGTGAGCATCGGGCGCGGCAGCCATCTGCCGAACCTTGAGCCAACGTCGATCGAATACACAGAGACAGCAAAGGCCAAAGTCAAAGGAGGGAAGCCTGTTCGTGCGCATTCTGCTTTCCGCCGGCGGAACAGCCGGACACGTTTTGCCCGCGCTTACCGTGTTGAAAGCGCTCACAGCGCGAGCGCATTCTTCAGGCGAGTGCAACCCTTCAAACCCGAGAGGGGACATTCAAGCACTGTTCGTAGGCGAAGCCGATGGTATGGAACGTGATCTGGTGACGCGCGAGGGGATTCCCTTTCAGGCGATTTGCGCCGGCGCAATGCACGGCGTCGGCGCGCGGCGCGCGCTGCGCGGCGCCTGGCGCACGCTGTGGGGCAGCCGGCAGGCGCTGCGCATCCTCGATGCGTTCAAGCCACAGGTGGTGTTCCTGACCGGCGGATTCGTCGGCGTGCCGGTGGCGGTCGCAGCCTGGCTGCGGCGCGTGCCCAGCGTGGTCTACCTGCCCGACATCGAGCCGGGCTACGCGCTACGGTTCATGGCGCGCCTGGCCACCCGCGTGGCCGTCACCACCGAGCAGTCGGCTGCGTTCATCCCCAAGCAGAAGATGGTGGTGACTGGCTATCCTGTGCGCGATGCGTTCACGGCTGTCTCCCGCGAATCAGCGCGGCAGTGGTTCGGCCTCTCCGAAGTAGATCGCGTGGTGCTGATTTACGGTGGGAGCAAAGGCGCGCGCAGCATCAACCGCGCCGTGCTGACGGCATTGTCGGACCTGCTCGACCTGGCGGTAGTGATTCACATCACCGGCAAGGCCGACTGGGCAGAGGCCAACGCAGCGCGCGCCAGATTGCGCGACGAACAGCGTCGGCGCTACCTGGTCTTCGACTACTTGCACGACGAGATGGCGCTGGCGATGGCGGCGGCGGACCTGGCTGTGTGCCGGGCCGGAGCCAGCGTGTTGGGGGAGCTGCCCTATCTGGGTCTGCCCGCCATTTTAGTGCCCTACCCCTACGCCTGGCGCTACCAGCAAGTCAACGCCAGCTATCTGGCCAAGCGCGGTGCGGCGGTCGTTCTACAGGACGGCCAACTTCTGGATGAGCAAGCAGGGCTGCTGTCTCAGGTGAACACGCTGCTTAACAGCCCCGACCATCTGAGTGCCATGCGCCAGGCTGCGCAGCGAGCAGGACATCGCAGCGGCGCAGAACGGATTGCCAGTTTGTTACTCACAGTGAGCCAGGCCCATGATCAACGCTGAGGTGTTCTTCGCGTTTTACATCGTAGTCTGGGGATTCATTGGCACGTCACGCGGCTGGGTGCGCGACATGATCGTGACGTTCACAATGATATTCGCCCTCTTCATCTACTCAGTCCCTCAAGTTACCGATCTGCTGAAGCCGCTATGGGAGAACGAGGCATCCATTTGGCGCTTCCTGTGGCGCAGCCTACCGTTTCTGGTCATCACGGGCTTTGGCTACCTGAGCCCGATCGTCGCGCGCGGGCGATTTGCAGAGTCAGCGCGCTTCGAGCGCGGAATACTCTCGTTCATCGTCGGCGCGTTCAACGGCTATCTGCTATTCAGCGCACTCGCCTACTGGGCATTTCAGGCCGGCGTTTTGACCGACGCGCAATACAGCAACTTATTCACCGCTCCGCCCCAGGGTTGGGGGGAGTTCTTCTTTATTAAAAGCGCAGCGCCTGTGATCTTCAGCGGATCGACTTTGATCCTCGTCTTAATTGCGATCTTCCTGTTCGTGATCGTTGTGCTGGTATGAGCTGGATAGATAAACGATTTCACCTGATGGGCATCGGCGGCGCCGGCATGAGCGCCCTCGCCCGCCTGCTCCACGCCTGCGGCGTGCGCGTCAGCGGCGACGACCGCGCCGACTCGCCCACCCTGCGCGCCCTGCGCGCGGAGGGCATTCCAGTCGCTATTGGCCATGACCCAGCGCATCTGGCCGATGTGGACATCGTCGTGCCTTCGTCGGCCATCCCGAAAGACGAACCTGAACTCCTGGCAGCCAGACAGCGCGGCCTCCTGATCTGGCATCGCGGCGAGCTGATCGCTGCGCTGGCCGAGGGCAAGACAATGATCGCCGTCGCTGGCACGCATGGCAAAAGCACCACCACAGGCATGCTTGCGACCATCTGCGTCAACGCCGGCCTTGACCCCAGCTTCATCATCGGCGCTACCCCCCAGCCCCTGGGGACCAACGCGCGCTGGGGCACAGGCGATGTCTTCATCATCGAGGCGGATGAGTACGACAACACCTTCCTGCGCTTTCGCCCCAAGGTCGCTGTGATCACCAACGTTGAATACGACCATCCGGATACCTTCGCCGACTTCGACGCGACGCTCGACGCATTTGCTGCCTTCGTGCGCAGCGTCCCCGAGGACGGGCTAGTGGTGGCGTGCGCAGATGACGCCGGCTGCACTGAGATGTTGCGCCGCGCACGCTCGCATTCCGACCCAGCGTCTGGGCCAGTGGTCGTGGATTACGGCCTGGAGCGCGGGCTTTGGCGCGCAGCGAACCTGCGCGCCAACGCGCTGGGGGGCATGGACTTCGCCTTTCGAGGCTTCGGCACAAACGGCGAAGTAGAGGGAGGGTGCTCGCTGCGCATACCCGGCGAGCACAACGTGCTCAACGCGCTGGCCGCACTGATCACAGCCGATGCATGCGGCGTCCCAGCAAGCGAGGCAGTCCGTTCCCTGGGCGGATATCAGGGGGCTGGCCGGCGCTTCGAGCTGCGCGGTGAGGCGCGCGGGGTGCGCATCTTCGACGACTATGCGCACCACCCCACCGAGATCAAAGCCACGCTGCGCGGCGCGCGACTGCGCTATCCGCTCGGCAACATCTGGGCGATCTGGCAGCCCCACACCTACAGCCGCACTGCCGCGCTGCTCGATCAATTCGCCACAGCATTCGACGAAGCCGACCACGTGATCGTCCTGCCGGTATACGCAGCCCGCGAGCGCAAGGAGGAGCTGGGATTCTCTGCAAATGCACTCAACCCCATCGAGATCGCCCGAAAGATCCGCCATCGCAACGTGCGCAACGCGGCCTCGTTCGGCGATGCGCTGGGGATGCTGCTCTCGCAGGTGAAGGGCGGCGACGTGGTCATCACGCTCAGCGCCGGCGACGGCAATCTGGTCGGCGAGCGATTGTTGGAGATGTTGAAACGATCGTGATAGCAACGATGGACATCAGGGAATTGCAAGCGCGCGCCAAGCGCAACGAGCCGCTGGCCAAGCACACCACGGCGCGGATCGGCGGCCCAGCAGACTTGCTGATCGAGGTGCGCAGCACCGAGGAGCTGATCGCGGTGGCGCAGCGGGCCGACGAGATGGGGCTGCCCTATCTGGTGCTCGGCGGAGGCGCCAACGTCCTGGTCAGCGACGCTGGTGTGCGTGGGCTGGTCGTCATCAACCGCGCCAAAGCGGTGAAGTTCGAAGTGCGCGGGGTGAAGGCGCGCGTGGAGGTTGATGCTGGCGTGATGCTGAGCACCCTGGCGCGCGATTGTATTGAGCGCGGGCTTTCTGGTTTTGAGTGGGCGATCAGCGTGCCCGGCACAGTGGGCGGCGCGGTCGTCGGCAACGCCGGCGCGCATGGGATGGACATCGCAGCCAACCTGAACCTGGCCCGCGTGATGCGCCGGGGATGCGCGCCGGAATACTGGACGCCGCGCCAACTACAGTTCGGCTATCGCACCAGCGCGCTCAAGCGCTACGCGCCAGCCGACCGACCGATTGTGTTAAGCGCAGTGTTCGACCTTAAGCTGGACTACCGCGCCAACCTGGAGCGCCGCGCCAATGAGTTCATCGCCAAACGCAAGGCCACCCAGCCCACGGGCGCCTCCATCGGCAGCATGTTCAAGAACCCCCCAGGGGACTATGCTGGCCGGCTGATCGAAGCCTGCGGCCTGAAAGGCAAGCGCGTCGGCGGCGCGATGATCAGCGAGAAACACGCCAACTTCTTCATCAATGTATCGGGCAACGCTACCGCTGCCGAGGTGAAGGCGTTAATTGACCTGGCGCATGCCGAGGTGCTCAGGCGCTTCGACGTGGACCTGGAGTTGGAGATTGAGTTGCTCGGCGAGTGGCCCGTTGAAGCACGAGATGGACGACTCAAAGGAGGCCCAGCCTGATGTCATCGCCGATAAAAGACAAGCTTAAGGTGGCCGTGCTCTACGGCGGTCAATCCGGCGAGCACGAGGTGAGCCTGATGTCCGCCGAATCAGTGATGGCGCATCTCGATCGAGAGAAATACGAGATCACACCCGTGTTGATCAGCCGAGATGGGGAATGGAGCATGCCGATGGAGTCGCTGCGTCGGTTCGACGTAGTCTTCCCAGTGCTGCACGGTCCAATGGGCGAGGACGGCACCGTGCAGGGATTGCTCACCTTGCTCGGCGTGCCGTTCGTCGGCGCCGGCGTGGTCGGTTCAGCCGTGGGGATGGACAAAGCCATTTTTAAGGACCTTATGCGCGCTCACGGCCTCCCAGTGGTGGCCTATCACGTCGTTCGTTATTGCCAGTGGGTGACACAACCTGGGCAGATGAGCGCCAAGGTTGTAGCAGACCTGGGGCTGCCGTGCTTCGTCAAACCAGCCAACATGGGCAGTAGCGTGGGGATCACCAAGGTGAAATCGCTTGATCAGTTGGACGCAGCAATGGCCGAGGCATTCCGATGGGATCGCAAGGCGCTCGTTGAACGGGCGGTGCCGCGCGCCAGGGAGCTGGAGGTGAGCGTGCTGGGCAACGACGTGTTGCAAGCGTCCATCGTCGGGGAGATCGTGCCCAGCCGCGAGTTCTACGACTACGCGGCCAAGTATCTGGACAAAGGCGAGTCGGCCTCAGCATTGCACATCCCAGCGCCGATCTCCGCAGAAGTGGCCGAGCATGTCCGCGCATTGGCGCTGCGGGCCGCGGAGGTGACGGAGGCACGCGGCATGGCGCGGGTGGACTTCCTAATGAATGGCGAGACCGAGGAGGTGTTTGTCAACGAGATCAACACGATCCCCGGGTTCACCGACATCAGCATGTATCCCAAGCTCTGGGCCGCGAGCGGCCTGCCTTACGCAGCGCTGCTCGACCGCCTCATCGCGTTGGCTTTAGAGGCAAGCAATCATTGTTGACACAATGGCTGTGGATTACCGCCCTGTTCGCAACAGTCGCAGGCCGCGGACGCGCTTCGAGTCCGTTTCGCCCCCTCGCGCACAGCGCAGCCGCTTCGGCCAGCGCAGCCTGATGCTTGTCCTGTTGCTCGCCGGCCTGGGGGTCGCGCTGCATTGGTATAGCGGCCCAGACTGGCAGATCGCGGACATTACTGTTCAAGGCAACGAGGGCGTACCGGTCGAGGCGATCATCGCCGCCAGCAACTTGCAGGGCGAGCACTTTCATTTCGCCGATCTAGACGCAGCGGCGCGCGCAGTAGACGCGCTGCCCGGCGTAGACGCGGCGACGGTGGTTTGTCGCTGGGAATGGCGCGCGACATGCGCCATCGCTATCCGGCCGGCCCAGCCCTTCGCGCTGTGGCAAAGCCAACACGGCAACGTCTGGAACGACGAGGCAGGGCACGTCCAAGTTGCCCGCAAGGGCCTGCCAGCCCGACTGATCATCCAAGTCGAGGAGGGCCGACCGCCGCTTCCCGGCGCACAGCTTGACCCGCGGCTGTTGCGCGCCTTACGCGAGCTGGCCGCGCTTCAGCCTGACATAACTCACTACAGCTACTCACCTCGGTTCGGGCTGGTGTGGGTAGCGCCGCAGCGTTGGCGCATACGGCTGGGCGACGCGCCCTACGACGGGGCGATGCAAGAAAAGCTGAACCTGGCCCGCGCCCTCCAAGCACAACTCGTGGCTCAGGGCAGGCGCATCAGGGCTTTGGACGTGCGCTTTCCAGAAGCACCATACTACGAAATAGCGGACTAGACAGCATGGCAGACGCAAGGACGATCACAGTCATAGACGTAGGCAGCACAAAGGTGACCGCGCTGGTGGGCGAGGCCGCAGACAACGACGCTGGCTTTATCGTCATTGGCGTGGGTATTGCGCCTGCACGCGGCATTTGGCGTGGCCAAGTCGCCAGCATGGCCGAGGCTGCGGCCTCGATTCAAGAAGCGCTGGCCGGCGCGCAGACCACCTCAGGAATTAAGGAGACGCAAGTGCTCATGTCGGTGAACGGTGTCCATGTTGCCTCACAAAACAGCCACGGCAGCGCGCCGATCGGCCGCAGCGAGCGAGGCGTCTCCCACGACGACATCCAGCGCGGTCTGGAATCGGCGCAGATGATCAACCTGCCCAGCAACCGCGAGATCGTGCACGTCATCCCGCGGCGCTTCCGCGTGGACGAACAGGACAGCGTGCGCAACCCGATCGGCATGCTGGGCTATCGGCTAGAAGTCCAGGCCCATATCGTTACTTGCGCAGCCACTGCTATCCAAAACTTGCTGAAGTGCGCGCACCTCGCGGGGGTAGAGGTGAACGAGTTCGTCGTGGCTGCGCTGGCCTCTGCCGAAGCCGTGCTTACCCCCAATGAGCGCGAGATGGGCGTCGCACTGGTGGACATCGGCAGCGGCGTCACCGGCCTGGCGCTGTTCATTGAGGGCGCGGTCTGGCATACAAAGGTTATTGAGGTGGGCGGAGGACACTTCACCAACGACCTGGCGCAAGTGCTGTGCCTGCCTGCCGACGCGGCTGAATACCTGAAAGTGCACTACGGGCACGTCAACCCTGACGAGATCCCTGCTGATCAGCTCTGCAACATCGCCAGCTTTGGTGATGAGCCGCTGGTGCGCGTCTATCGCCGCGAGGCGGCCGAAATCCTGCGCGCGCGCGCCGACGAGCTGTTCAGCCTGATCGAACAGGAAATCCGGCGCAGCGGCTACGACGGCCTCCTGCCCGCCGGCTTGGTGGTCACCGGAGGCGGATCGCTGCTGCCCGGCCTGAAGGACTCCGCCCGTCGCGTGACGCGGCGCTCAGTGCGCCTGGCGCGCCCGATGCAGCTCCATGGTCTGGTGGATGCGATTCAGTCGCCAGCCTACGCCACGGCCGTCGGCATGTTGCATTGGGGGCTGCAGGAGGTGACCGCCAAGCCGGCCAAGCGTCGTCGCTTTAGCCCGCGCTTAGAACTCTCACGATGGCTGAAGAACCTCTTGCCTGGTTAAACTGAGCGGGCGAAATAGTGGATATCGTGTGGACAACTCACTTGACACTGTGGATAATCGGCTTACAATCTGTGGGCCGACGGTGAATAAGTGAGGGGGCAACTCTATGTCGAGGAGGAATAAAAGGATGACGAATCAAATTGGAGGAACACAAAAAGGAATTCAAGCTGAATCGCCAGCGCAAATTAAGGTTGTCGGTGTTGGTGGCGGCGGGCAAAACGCCGTCAACCGGATGATCGACGAAGGGCTATCAGGCGTGGAATTCATCGCCGTCAACACGGATCAGCAAGCCCTCATGTTAAGCAAAGCCCCCATCCGCATCCGGATCGGCGAGAAGATCACCCGCGGCTTGGGCGCAGGGGGCAATGCTGAGGTCGGGGAGAAAGCCGCTGAGGAATCCGCCGATGAGATTTACGAGGTGCTCAAAGGCGCGGACATGGTGTTCATCACCTGCGGGATGGGCGGGGGCACGGGAAGCGGCGCAGCACCGGTGATCGCGCGCATCGCCCGCGAGCTTGGCGCGCTGACGATCGGGGTAGTCACCCGGCCGTTCTCGTTTGAGGGCACGCCGCGCATGCGCACGGCAGAAGCCGCCATCGAGCGCCTAAAGGAGCATGTGGACACGCTAATTGTGATCCCCAACGATCGGCTGCTTGAGATAGTCGGCCAGAAAGCGACGCTGCAACAAGCCCTGCGCACCGCCGATGACGTCCTCCGTCAAGGGATCCAGGGCATCAGCGAGGTGATCACTGTGCCTGGGCTGATTAACCTGGACTTTGCCGATGTGCGCACCATCATGTCCGAAGGCGGCGCCGCCCTAATGGCCGTGGGCATCGCCAGCGGGGAGAGCCGCGCCCGAGCAGCGGCTGAACAGGCAATCACCTCGAACCTGCTGGACGTCACGATTGACGGCGCGCGCGGCATCCTCTTCAACATCACAGGGGGCGCTGACCTCAGCATGTTTGAGGTCAACGAGGCTGCGACGATCATTAAGGCAGCAGCGCATCCGGATTGCAACGTGATCTTCGGCGCAGTGATAGATGAGACGATGAAGGATCAGATCCGAATCACCGTGATAGCGACCGGTTTCGATCACTCAGCCGGCCTCTCGCGTCGTTCATCGCGCGCCAGCAGCGCTGTCATACGCACAGCGACGGTCAAGCACGAAAACGAGGCAGTAGAACCAGCGCGGCCAGTTTCGATCGATCACGACAACCTAGAGCTCCCTTCCTTCTTGCGGCGCCGTTAGCCAGGTAAGGGGCAGATGCCAGCCGGCGGCGGGAGGGGCTCCTCGTCGCCGCTGGTGTCTGGACGCGCAGTTACGTCCTAATCTTAAATCTTTTGGGGCGCTATTGACTTGGTCGCTGTTCGTACTTACAATCGTCTGTCCTGCCCGGCCATATCTAGCCTCGAACAAAAGTTCTGCGCCAGATATGGCATTGTCGTTCGTATGAAGTGCCCGGCGTGCGGCTCTAACGACACCTGCGTCATCGACACTGTGCGCGACTCGGCTGGCAACATCCGCCGTCGGCGGACCTGCAAGGCGTGCGGGCGACGGTTCAACACAGTTGAGCGCGTGGTGGATTCCACCCCGCTGGTCATTAAGCGCAGCGGGCGACGAGAGTCGTTCAACCGGGACAAAATCCTGGAGGGCATTCGCATTGCTTGCGCCAAGCGACCGGTAGCAGCCGAAGACATCGAGCGCCTGGCCAGCCAAGTCGAATCGAAAGTACTCAGTATGAACAAAAGTGAGGTTGCGGCGCGCGAGATTGGCGATCTGGTGCTCCAAGGACTGCGCGAGCTGGACGAAGTGGCCTATATTCGCTACGCCATCGTCTATCTCAACCTGAAGGACCTGGAGAGCGTCAAGCGTGAGATTGAACGGCTGCTAAGCGAACGTTAGCACTATAAACCTTGCTTGTCACTACAACCTTGTATAGAACACTATGAAGATAACACGAAGATTCACCAAGACCGGCGAAAGTCCTTTTGCCAATATTCGCTTCGTCAAGCGCAGCTCGGTCATCCGCAATCCGGATGGCTCGACAGTATTCGAGATGCACGATATCGAAGTGCCCGAGAACTTCTCACAGGTGGCCACCGATATCCTGGCACAGAAGTATTTTCGCAAGGCTGGCGTGCCCAGCGCTACGGTTCGAGTCAAGGAGCGCGGCGTGCCGGCGTGGTTACAGCGCAGCGTCCCCAAACCCGACGCTGACACGAACCAAGGCGAGCGCCACAGTCAGCAGGTCTTCCACCGCATGGCCGGCTGCTGGACGTACTGGGGATGGAAGTATGGCTACTTTGACAGCGAAGAGGACGCGCGCGCGTTCTATGACGAGCTGTGCTACATGCTGGCCAAACAGATGGCCGCCCCCAACAGCCCCCAGTGGTTCAACACTGGGCTGAACTGGGCTTATGGCATCACTGGCCCAGCTCAGGGACACTATTATGTGGACCCAGCCACCGGCAAGATAAAGCCCTCTGAGGACGCCTATACGCACCCACAACCCCATGCGTGCCTACCATATCGCGCGCTCGTGTCAACGCCGGTTGGCCCTATCCAGATAGGCGCAATCGTTGAGCGGCGCATGATCGGCTTGCAAGTGTATGACGAGACTGGCGTGACACGGGTTGTGGCTGTCAAGCACAACGGGGTTAAGCCAGTTTACAAGATCACACTCGCCAACGGCAATTTCATCGAAGCAACGGCGGATCACCTCGTGCTGGCGTGTGATACGCACAAAGGCCAGCGCGTCTGGCGCGAGGTGCGGCATTTAAAGCCTGGCATGAGGCTCATCCAGCGCACCAATACAACGATTGAAACAGAAGCTGAAAGCTGGGCAGAGTACGAAGCAGCGCTTGCCGGCTGGCTGCAGGCCGATGGTTTTGTCGGTCCATACGAGGCCGGTACAAACACCAGCCTCACACTTGAGGCGATATGGAGGAGTGAGAAAGTCAAGTTTGCGGAGATGATAGGTTTCGTTTCCGCAGACAAGCAAGCCAAGTTGGCTGAAGCATTGAAGCTAGACGGCCGTTCGGTCGCATTAACGCGGGACGAGGTCATCGAATCCATCGAATATGTGGGCGACGAGGATGTTTACGATATCGAGACAGAAAGCCACACCTTCCTCACCAACAACGTCGTCGTTCACAACTGCTTCATCCAGTCCATCGAGGACGACCTGGTGAACGAAGGGGGCATCATGGACCTCTGGGTGCGCGAGGCGCGCATCTTCAAGTACGGCAGCGGCACCGGCAGCAACTTCTCCAAGCTGCGCGCAGAGAACGAGCCGCTCAGCGGCGGTGGCAAGTCCTCCGGCATGATGAGCTTCCTCAAGATCGGCGACCGCGCCGCCGGCGCGATCAAAAGCGGGGGCACCACCCGGCGCGCCGCCAAGATGGTCATCGTGGACGTTGACCATCCCGACATCGAGGAGTTCATCGAGTGGAAGGTGATCGAGGAACAAAAAGTGGCTGCCCTGGTCACTGGCAGCAAGCTCAACAACAGGCATCTCAACGCCATCATGCGAGCTTGCCACGAATGGCCTGATCCAGCCACCCGCTTTGACCGCAAGCAGAATACAAAGCTGGCTAAGGCCATCGCCGAGGCGCGCCAAGTGCTGATCTCCCCGAATTACATCGAGCGCGTCATCCAATTCGCCAAACAAGGCTACACCAGCATCCACTTTCCTGAGTATGACACCGACTGGAACAGCGAAGCCTACGCCACCGTCAGCGGTCAGAACAGCAACAACAGCGTGCGCGTCACCAATGCGTTCATGCAGGCGGTAATCGAGGATAAAGAGTGGGCGTTGTTCTGGCGCACCGAGCTAGAGAAAGCCAAGCGGGAAGGCCGGCCGCCCACGCCACATCGCATGGTGCGCGCGCGGGCGATCTGGGACAAGATCTGCGAGGCCGCCTGGCACTGCGCCGACCCAGGTTTGCAGTTCCACACCACGATTAACGAATGGCACACCTGTCCGGTTGACGGCGAGATCCGCGCCAGCAATCCCTGCGTGACGGGCGACACGCTCATCGCCACTGAGCGCGGGCTAGAACGCATCGGCGCGCTGGTTGGCCAACGCCGCAGCGTGAGAGGGATCGACGGCAAGTTATATCGGGCCGAGGCGATCTTCAGAACAGGGACAGAGCCAGTCTACGTGCTGCGCACCCGATGTGGATACAGTGTCAAGCTGACCGGCGATCACCTGGTCTTCACCGAGAATCGCGGCGACGTCCGAGCTTGCGCACTGCGCAAGGGTGACGTGGTTCGACTGGTCGGCGCGCCGTTTGGGCAGCGGACCACTGGTTCTGTTGCGATCGCGCAGCGGATCGGGCTAGCTGTGGGCGCGCGATGCACTGCGCCCCTTGAGTATTCTGCCCTGGGCGCGGCCACGCCGACCAAGGCGCACTTTCAGCTTGCCTCTGCCCCGCCGGCGCCGCGCGCAGGCAACGCACCAGCGCTGATCGGAGCACTTAGCGACGACCATGAGCCAATCGAACTGAATGCCTTCCTAAATGGCACGGAAGGCGAGGCGCTGGCGTTCACAGATGCGGTCTTCCAGCTCAATCGAGCTGAACAGGCGGCCCTGCTGCGCGGGCTGTTTGCTGCCGGCGGGATGCTTGTGCACGCCGACGACAGACACTGCTGCATGGTGCTTTGTGCGGCCTCCCTGGAGCTACTACAACAGGTGCAACTGCTCCTGCTCAACTTTGGCATCAAGTCGCAACTCCATGAGCAGCAGGCAGATGCAGTCAGCGCCTGCACGCACTGCCTGCGCATCAGCCCAGGCTTTCAGCGTCGCTTCGAGAATGCAATCTCGCAAGACCCAGACATGGATAGCGCGGCCTACCCTGATTCCGAGCCGCTGGTTGACCTCGTCGAGTCGCTGACATATGTCGGTGTAGAACCCGTCTTCGACTTGACCGAGCCGCGGGCGCATCACTTCATCGCAAATGGGATCGGCGTCCACAACTGCTCGGAATACATGTTCCTCGACGACACAGCGTGTAACCTGGCCTCGCTAAACCTGGCAGCGTTCTATAACGTAGAGACCGGCGAGTTCGATATCGAGGCATATCGCCACGCAGCGCGCCTCTGGACGATCGTGCTGGAGATCAGTGTGCTGATGGCCCAGTTCCCCAGCCGGCGCGTGGCCGAGCTGAGCTACGAATTCCGCACGCTGGGCCTGGGTTACGCCAACCTCGGCACGCTGCTCATGCTCCAGGGCGTTCCCTACGACTCGCCCGAAGGCCGCGCGATCTGCGGCGCGCTCACGGCTATTCTGCACTGCACGGCCTACGCAACCAGCGCCGAGATGGCCAAAGAGCTCAAGCCATTCCCTGGCTATGAACGCAATAAGGAACACATGCTGCGCGTGATCCGCAACCACCATCGCGCTGCCTACAACGCGCCACCTTCTGAATACGAAGGGTTGACCATGCTGCCGATGGGCATTGACCCGCAATATTGCCCGCCGGCGCTGCTCAAAGCTGCGCGCGAGGATGCAGATAGCATGCTCGCGCTGGGCGAGCGCTACGGCTTCCGCAACGCTCAGGTAACAGTGATCGCGCCCACCGGCACGATCGGGTTGCTGATGGATTGCGACACGACCGGCATCGAGCCAGACTTCGCCCTGGTGAAATTCAAGAAGCTGGCCGGCGGCGGCTACTTCAAGATCGTCAACCAAAGCGTGCCACCGGCGCTCCGTAGGCTAGGCTACAGCGAAGCCCAGATCAACGACATCGTCAAATATGCCGTCGGCCACGGCACGCTCGTCGGTTGCCCTTACATCAACCACGAGACGCTGCAGGCGCGTGGCTTTACCGATCAGGCGCTGGCTAAGGTCGAGCACGCGCTATCCTCTGCCTTTGAGGTCCAGTTTGCCTTTAACAAGTGGACGCTGGGGGAGGACTTCTGCAAAGGCGTGCTCGGATTCACCGACGACCAGCTTAACGATCCGAAGTTCAATATGCTCGAGGCGCTGGGCTTCACTAAGGCCGAGATCAGCGCGGCCAATGACTACGTATGTGGCACGATGACCGTGGAGGGCGCGCCGCATCTGAAGCCGGAACACCTGCCGGTGTTCGACTGCGCCAACCGCTGCGGCAAGTACGGCAAGCGCTACATCAAGCCCGAAGGGCACATTATGATGATGGCGGCTGCCCAGCCCTTCATCAGCGGCGCGATCAGCAAGACGATCAATTTGCCCAACGACGCCACGATCAAAGATGTGTCCGACGCCTACATGCTGTCGTGGAAGATGGGGCTGAAGGCTAACGCGCTATACCGCGATGGCTCCAAGCTCAGCCAGCCGCTGAGCACGTCTAGCGAGGAGGAAGAGGCGCTCGCGGCGCTGCTGGGCGACGCCAGCCAGGATCTGCCGGCGCCGCCACAACAGCAGCAGGTGATCGAGAAAGTCGTGGTGCGCTATCTGGCCAAGCAGCGCCGATTGCCCAACCGGCGCGGCGGCTACACCCAAAAAGCCAAGATCGGCGGCCAGAGCATCTTCCTGCGCACCGGCGAGTATGAGGACGGCACGCTGGGCGAGATCTTCATTGACATGCATAAGGAGGGCGCAGCCTTCCGCAGCCTGCTCAACTGTTTCGCCATCGCCATCTCGCTCGGCTTGCAGTATGGCGTGCCGCTGGACGAGTTCGTGGACCAGTTCGTCTTCACCAAGTTCGAGCCATCCGGCGTCGTCACTGGCAACGACCACATCAAGATGGCCACCAGCGTGATTGACTATATTTTCCGCGAGCTGGCCATCACCTATCTCGGGCGGCAAGACTTGGCCCACCCCGGCCCTGCCAGTGACGTGCCGGAGCCGGAGTATCACAGCGAAGAGGTGATTAGCGAACAACCAGTACCCCCTACCCAACTTCGGCTGCCTAGCCGCGCTTTCTCCGAGCAAACCCGTCACAGCGAGCAACATGCGCACAGCGCACAAGTCGGCCATGCCCCACAGTCAGTGAATGGGCGGCTAGCTGCGCATCGCTCAGCAGGCGCGATCGCGGTTCAGCAGCGCACAGAACAAGCTAAGCAAGCGCGACTGCGCGGTTATGAAGGCGATCCGTGTCCCGAATGCGGCGCCTGGACGCTGGTGCGCAACGGCACGTGTCTGAAGTGCGAAACCTGCGGGGCAACCACCGGCTGTTCGTAAAACTAGCTTTTGCCTAGCGCCTCGCCATGTTTATGGCGAGGCGCTTAGGCTACCAGCGGCTGCTGTCCTTGACACCTCTGGAGTAGCCTGCTATGTAAGACCAAAGCATGACGACGATGAAAGCTAGTAGGCCGATTAAGAAAATTTCCAAATCTACATCCATCGATCCTCAACCCCCTCTCCACATCTGCAAAACCCAGATGGCCATGATAGTTAGCACGATGATCCATACGAACTCATAATCTACATTACTATTCATTAACCCTCAACCCCCTCTTACAATCCTTGCCGCGTCTAACCCCCTTAAGACGACCGACTGAATACCCGTGGCTGTGGCGTGCTGCCAACTGTTTGGGTGTGGTCTGCGAGGAACTGTAGCGTGCTACATCCATACGCTAAACCTCAAAAGTTAAAAACATTTGAACAAATTATTAAGAAAAGTTTGACTAGCGACTGACAAGCCGGCAGGCAAGTTTGGTCAGGTGTGCGCGCGCGTTCATCGCTACTATCTGTGAGCGGATGGACAGCGCATTCACCATCACGATGCAAGATAACCTGGACTTTCGGCGCGCGCGCTCTGAGTGTCTGCTGCGCCGCGCCTGGGGCATGCTCTCTGGTCACCGGACTGATCTGCTTCCTTGGGAGGAGGTGCGCGACAAGCTCAAGCTACGCCGGCTGATCCAGCGCGGTATCCAGACCGTGCCAATTGCGAAAATCAAGGGGAGTGTCGGGCGTTACAAGGATTTCGACGACGTCTTCTTGCCAATGAACGACAGCCTCAGCAATCGTTGGCGAAAGATCAACCGCGCTTTCCACCAAGACGTCAATCTACCCCCCGTCTCGCTCTACAAGGTCGGCGATGCCTACTTCGTCCTGGACGGCAATCACCGCGTCTCTGTAGCGCGCACGCATGGGATCAAATTCATTGACGCAGATGTTCAAGAGGCAGTGACCCTAGTGCCAGTGACAGCCGATGACATTGACGCCAAGGGGCTGGCCGTGCTAAGCGAGTATGTCGAGTTCTTGGAGCGCACGCGCCTGCACCTGCTGCGCCCGAATCAAGATATTCGCTTCTCCATCAGCGGCGGCTACGCGCGCTTGCTCGAGCACATCACGGTGCATCGTTACTTCATGGGCCTAGAGCGGCAGCGCGACGTGAGCGAGGAAGAGGCCATCACCGACTGGTACGACAATCTGTATCTACCGGTCGTAAAAGCCATCCGCAAAGCGCGCATCCTGGCAGGCTTCCCCAGCCGTACCGAAGCCGATCTGTATCTCTGGATCATGGATCACTGGCACTTTATAAAGGAGCAAGGCGGGCGCGACGTTTCGCCAGAGCAGGCTGCTGCTGACTACGTCAAGCGCCACGCTCCAAAGCCGCTGCTAGGCGGCGTGGGACAAACTGCGCGCCGACTCGCCGGCGCATTGAGGGCTTTTCTCGGTCACAGATCGGTGATCGCTCACGCCGGCGCTTGAGCGCAGCGCGCTAATCCAGGTGACATCGGCTGTTCAGCACGTGCAGGCGCCATCGCTGGCCGTCGTAGTGCACTTCGGTGACCGACGCATTGCCAAAGGTGAACGGCTGCCGGCGAGCAATCGGCAGCCCCAGCATGGCCGCTAGCAGCGCGCCGAGCGTGCCGCCGTGCGAGACCGCGAGGACAGCCTGCTCCGCATGACGCGCCAGCACATCGCTTAGCCAAGCCGTTACGCGCGTGTGCACGTCGCGGGCACCCTCCCCGTTTGGGATCTGCGGCTCGTCATCCCCCGGCCTGGGGAGCGCAAGGATCTCCTCGCGGGTTAACCCAGACCAATCACCCATGTGATATTCGCGCAACCGCTCGTCTGGGATCACGTCACACTGGCACGCTGCAGCGATGACGCGCGCCGTGTGCGCAGCCCGCGACAGCGGGCTTGTGTAAATGATCTGGGGGCGCTGCGCGCAGAAGTACTGGGCCAACTGTTGGGCCTGGGCAAGGCCCACCTCGTCCAGTGGCACGTCCAGCCAACCCTGGACGCGCCCCTCGGCGTTGAAGGCGGTCTGACCATGGCGCACGAGGTAGAGCCTGAGCATGAGTTAGCGCTGCAGATCGACCGGGAATGCTTCGCTCAACAGCGTTGCGGCAGCGTCGTCGGGGTGCAACTGCCGGCTGGCACACGCCTCGGCCAGGGCGCGCACGCGCGCTGCCGGAACGCTCTCCAAGACCCGCTGCCACAACAGGTCGCGCAACCGTTGGAGCACCTCGCGCTCCATGCGCTGCACAACACGGGCGCGTGCCTCGCCCGAGAAGCGACGGTGGCGCTCGATTGCGTCCAACACAGCTTCGACGCCAGAGTCCTCAGTTGCAATGGTCTTTAACACGGGTACCTGCCAGCGGGCGGCTGTTGGCTCCGTCACTGCGGCAGCCTTTGTCGGACCGTGATGGCCGGCTGTGGCAGGCGGACTAAGCTCCAAAGCAGCCTGCAGCGCGCCGGCTGTTTGTTCTGCGCCGGCGCGATCGGCCTTGTTGACCACCAATACGTCGGCGATCTCCAGAATGCCAGCCTTGATCGCCTGAATGTCATCTCCCATGCCTGGCGCTTCAACGACTAAGACAGTGTCGGCGAGGCGCGCCACCTCCACGTCCGACTGCCCCGCCCCGACCGTCTCGACGAAGATCAAATCGTAGCCGGCTGCGTCAATTGCGCTCACCACGTCGGCTGTGGCGCGCGCAACGCCGCCGGGGACGCCGCGGTTGGCCATGCTGCGAATGAACACGCCCGAGTCTTCAAACAACTCCCGCATGCGAATCCGATCGCCTAAGATCGCGCCTCCGCTGAATGGGCTGCTGGGGTCAACTGAGACGATCGCCACTGTCTGACCGCGCTTGCGCGCGTGCCTGGTCAGCGCGGCGACCAGCGTGCTCTTACCGCTGCCCGGCGCACCAGTCACGCCCACGACGTGGGCATGCCCTCCCAGGGCGTACTGAGCACGCAGGACGCGCAACGCAGCCGGATCGCCGTTCTCAATACCGGTGATCAGGCGAGCCAGATCGCGCTTGGCTGCAACATCAGACAGTAGGCGAGACGACATGCGTTACTTGTGGTGAGGCGGCGTGTGGTCGCGGATGAACTGCACGATCTCGCTCAGCGGCGTGCCAGGGCCGAACACGGCGGCGATGCCGGCGGCCTTTAGGCCGGGAATATCCTCCTCGGGGATGATGCCACCGGCAAAGACTGGCACGTCGCCAAGGCCGTATTCGCGCAGCAGGGCCACGACGCGCGGCAACAGCATGTTGTGCGCGCCGCTGAGGATGCTCAGACCCACGGCGTCCACATCCTCTTGCACTGCTGCGGCAGCGATCATCTCTGGCGTCTGGCGCAGGCCGGTGTAGATCACCTCCATGCCAGCATCGCGTAGCGCGCGTGCGATCACTTTGGCGCCGCGATCGTGACCATCCAGGCCCGGCTTGGCGATCAGAATGCGCAGCGGACGGGTAGCTTCTGACGCTTGCGCCATGCCTAGGATTTTAGCGTCGGCACATATTGGTTATTCAGGTGCGTTCATAGCCAGAGCCTGACTGCACCACAGGGATGGGAAGCCAGCACCCCCACCAGCAATGAGCTACTCGCTTGACAAATGAACTGCGGTGCGTTTATAAACTGCTCTCCGTGCACAGGGGACAGCAAAGCAGCGCACTTCTACGTTGGCGAACGCACCCGGGAATGCTCAATCTCGGGGCGACTTGGCTTACTAACATCTAACCGCCGAGGCACGGCGCGCGGAGAGACAAGCCGAAGCATCTCTGCGTCCTCAGCGTCTACGCAGTGCACGTTTCTTACAGCACCTTCAAGTGGCGCACTCCCACGCACCCGAGTGCGTTCACCAATACAGGCATCTTTCACAAGCGATGCTGCCAGCGAAGGCAAACCTATGGAGGGTGGGCGACGGCAGTGCAATCGCCCACTCGAGGTTTTGCCCCTGGCTGTGCATGCTCCCACGCACCCTGCGCCGTCGGCGTATACATATAATACTCTTGTGATGTTTAACGCACGGCGAGGCCACCCATGCACATATCGCGTGGGTAGCGCGGTTTTACTGAGCGCATGGTTAGTCCTACTCAGCGCTGCCGCACCCGCGCGCGCGCAGTCCGCCAGCCCCAACCTGCTCAAGAACCCCGGCTTCGATTGGCCGGCCCAGACCAATGGCGACGTTTGCGCGCCGGGCTGGCAGAAGGACAACGCCATTACCCCCCACGAGTGGACAGCTTACTGGACGTGCAAAAGCGGCGAGGAGGTCTTCCAGGACCAAATCAACCGTCCTCCGGAGTTTCGCGTGATGACGGTGGATATCGCTCCTGATCGGGTGCGGAGCTACCCAACCAGCGCAAGCTTCTTCAACTATCACTCGCTCAATCGCTCGGTCGGCTTATACCAGATCGTGCGCGACGTCACGCCAGGCACGCGCCTGCGCTTCAGCGTGTGGGTCAACCTGCTCACCACAAACTCCAGCATCCTGCCGCTCAGCTCAGCGCGTGAACCAGGAGGGCTGCGCGCCCGCGCCTGCATCCACACCACCGGCAACGTCTTCCTCACGCCCAACCTCAACGACCCAGCCGTGGTTTGCAGCGACTGGATACGCCCCTATGACACGTGGGGTGAGGCCGTGGTGGAAGCGACAGCCGCGATGAACGTCATCGCTGTGATCGTGGACGCCACTGCGGACTATCCGGTGATTCACAACGACGTGCACGTGGACGATGCCTCGCTCGTCGTCGTTGGCAGCACGCCGACAGCTGCGCAGCCGACCCCCTCGCCATCGCAACCGTCAGCAGCAATAGCCGCTGAATCCGCGCCAGCCGTGACGGTCAAAATGCCAACGGCCAATATACGAGCAGCACCCAGTTTCGATGGCGCCATCATCACCCAGGTTGGGCTCGGCACGCGCCTGCCTGTCCGCGCCTACACGGCTGACTTCGCGTGGTGGCAGGTTGAATTCAGCGGTGCGCCCGGCGGCGTGGCCTATATCCACAGCTCAGTGGTCACGCCCAACCCTGTCCTTCAAGCGCTGATCGGGACGGGCGCCCCTGCCTCGCAGCCGGCAACGCCCGCTCAGCCCACCCCAACACCCCAAGCTTCGCGCAGCGAACCGCCGGTGGTTACGGCCAACACAGGCGGCAGCCGGCTGAACGTGCGCGCTGTGCCATCACCGAGTGGGCGGATCTTGGGTCGCGTGCCCAATGGAACGCGGCTGAGCGTGCTGAGCGTCTCGGCCGACGGGCAGTGGTGGCAAGTGAGCTACGCAAACGGCACAGCGTGGGTCATGGCGCGATACGTCATCCCCAACGCAGCCGCAAGGCAGCTCGCTGGCCGCTAGTCACTTGGGCGATACAGACCGACTTCTACTGCACGTTGATCGCAGCGCGCTGCCAGTTTTAGCGACGCATCGAACCAGCGCCGCACCATTCGCCGGCTGTCCCACATCGCTGCCTCGGTCTCAAATAACCAAACACGCTGCGCGCCATTTGTCAATACAGACATGACAGCCTTCAGCTCGCTGTCGGTCATCCCGTGGTTGGTGTATGGAGCCTCGATTAAGCGAAACTGCGCGGTCGAGTACCCTACCTGCGAGGCGTAATAAGTGAAGCTGTGGTGTGCGTAGGGGATTTGAAAGACGATCGCATCACTCGGCTGCGCGCGCTGGAGCAGGCAGACAACCGCGCCGCGCAGGTCTGGCCGGATTGGATGAAGCTTCTGCGCCGCTGCCCCACTGAGCGCGATCAAGCTAGCAACGCCGATGGCCAGCAAACCGAACCTGCCAGCGAGACCCTTTAGCGTCAGCAAGCGCGCCAAGCCAGCCGCCAGCAACAGGTAGAGCGCTGGCGCAGACCATAGCACATAACGGGGTTGGAAGAGCGGCAAGCGCAGCGAGATAAGGAAGACCAGCAGGGTCGGCAGCGTCAACCATCCCAGGAGAGCACACTGCCAGCGCAGCCGCTGCGCGCTGAGTGCGTTCCACCTGGCCTGCCGAGCCGAGGACACCAGGTCCACAACCACAATGACCAGCACAACTGCGATCCACGCCAAGCGCACCCCCAGCAACCCAAGGGGTGAAACACCAGGCCATAGCGGCGCGTGCGGATCCAAGCCAAACGACCAGATCACCGCCAGCGCCCAGACGATCTGATCCAGTGGATAGAACGGATGACCAATATCCCCACCCTGTAGCAGGGTCGGCGCTTGCCAGGCCAACAGCGGAAGGTAGGGGAGCGTGAGCAGTGCCAGCGCAAGCATACTGGGACGCAGCGCACGATGCGCTGCCGACCAAGTCGCTAGGAAGAACAACGCTGCCACCACTAGAAACAACGGCGAAAGCAAGTGTGTATAGAAACTCACGCTGGTAGCGACTATGAAGGTCACCCACCAGCCCAATCGCCACATGGGCCTTGCGCGCGAGGCCGCTACAGGCGCGCAAGCCCTCAGCAGGGCATACAACGCCAGCATCAGCAAGGCGGGCTGTAAGGTGTACATCTTGCCTTCGCCGGCATACCAGATCAGCACGGGTGAGGTCGCGGCCAACCATGCTGCCAATTGATCGGCGGGCGAGCCGAACAGTCGCCGGCCCAAGGCGTGGATCAGGGCAACCTGAACCACTCCCCAGATCAGTGAGAAGTAGCGCAACGTGAAGTCATGCACGCCGGCCAGCGCGAACCACCCCTTTAGCAGGGCGTGGTAGAACGGGCCGTTAAAGCCCATCTCGGTGAAACGCGCGAGCAGTAGCTCGACTGGTTGCAGCGCGAAGCGAATGGAATCTACTTCGTCGCGCCAGAGGCTCTCGGCGTTAAAGCGCAGTGCAAAAGCGAGGAGGAACAGCAGAAGCGTCGCTGGATCAGTCAATCGCATGACGTTTGCAGACCTCGCGCCGGCAGAGGTTCCGCTCAGCGATTCGCAGATGGGCGGAAGCGGCTAACGAAGGACCGCAAAAACAGAAGCAGCGTAGGCGCACCCCCTCCTAGCGGGGCATAGCGGGGAGACAGGGATTCGAACCCTGGGTCCGGTTTTAGCCAGACAACCGCTTAGCAGGCGGCTCCGTTCGTCCACTCCGGCACCTCCCCAGAGCGAGCGGAAAGGGTGAGATTCGAACTCACGGTGAGGACAGAGCCTCACAGCGGTTTTCAAGACCGCCGCCTTAAACCACTCGGCCACCTTTCCGTAGAACTGGCTGCATTATAAGCGACCAGCGAAAAAGCGCAGGCGTGCTAGACTTAACGCTGCGCGCCTCGCGCGAGGCGCGCCTCCAAGCCGCAGCATACACGGGGCGGTGGCGGAATGGCAGACGCCGAAGACTTAAAATCTTCTGCTGCAAGCGCAGCGTGTGGGTTCGAGTCCCACCCGCCCTATGTCCCACAAGCCAGTTCCAGCAACCTGAGCTGGCTGTTCACGGCCGGCTCATCAGGTTTACGCGCGACGAAGACGTAGCTGCCGTCTGGGCATAGCTCACGGGCCTTCACGTTGTCAGACAGGCCCAGCTCGAGCACCTCAGTCTTGATGCGCTGACGGATGGTGGGATCGAGGATCGGATACACTGTCTCCACGCGCCGGTCTAGGTTGCGCTCCATTAAGTCGGCGCTGCCTACATAGATCTCCTCATCGCCGTTATTGTGGAAGTAGTACACACGGCTGTGCTCCAGGAAGCGGCCGACGATGCTAACGACGCGGATATTTTGGCTTAGGCCCGGGACACCAGGACGCAGCGAACACATACCGCGCACAAGCAGGTCCACCTTCACCCCAACCTGCGAGGCGCGATACAAGAGTCGGATCATGCCCGGATCCACAAGCTGATTGACCTTGAAGATCAGGTGGCCGCCACCGTGCATCTGATGGTGGACGATCTCGCGCTCGATAAGCTCGGTCAGGCGTTGGCGCAAGGACACTGGCGCAACCAGTAGCCGGCGATAACACGACTGTCTGAAATAGCCAGTTAGGTTATTGAACAGCTCGCTTGCGTCCTGGCCGATCTCTGGATTGCAGGTGAACAAACCGAGGTCCGTGTATACCCGCGCTGTGTCAACGTTGTAGTTACCGGTGCTTAGGTGGACATAACGGCAAATTTCGCCGTTTTGTTCGCGCCGAACCACCAGGCACACCTTTGCGTGAACCTTGTAACCAGGCAAGCCATAGACCACATGCACGCCGACCTCTTCCAGGGCGCGCGTCCATTGAATATTGTTCTCTTCGTCGAAACGCGCCTTGAGCTCAACCAGCACAGCGACCTGCTTACCGTTCATGACGGCTTCCTTCAGAGCCTCGACAATGGGCGAGTCTTTGCCGACTCGGTAGAGCGTTTGCTTGATGGCCAGCACGTTGGGGTCGCGCGCAGCAGCGCGCACAAATTGCACGACCGGCGAGAAGGAGTCGTAAGGGTGATGCAAGAGCACATCACCGCTGCGAATGCGCTCAAAGAGATCCTGACCATTTGCCAAGTCCGCCGGCAAGCGCGGATTCAACGGCGGATCTTTCAGCTCCGGCAAGGGCAAGCGATGTAGTTCCCACAGGCAGCTCAGGTCCAGCGGACCCTCTACGCGAAACACGTCCTGGTTGGAAAGACCCAGGTTGTGTTCGAGCAAGTTACATGCGTCTTCTGGCATGTCGTGAGCGACCTCCAGGCGCACTACCCGACCGAAGCGGCGATCCTTGATAGACCGCTCGACGGTCGCCCGCAGGTCGTTGGCCTCGTCCTCTTGAATCTCCACATCCGCATCGCGGGTGACGCGGAAGACAAAGGTGCCGATGACTTCCTGACCGGGAAACAGCGTGTGAATGTGCGCGGCGATGACCTGATCTAACCAGGTGAGGCAGCGCGCACAATTACTGTGACTGTCATCCTGACATTGAGTGAGCGAGACGAGGCGCGGCAGAGAAGGCGGCACCTTTACCCGCGCGTAACGCGGCCGGCCACGCTCACCTCGCATCACCACTGCCAGGCTCAGACTCAAGTTGCTGATGTGGGGGAAGGGATGGGCAAGATCGATCGCCAGCGGCGTGAGAATGGGGAAGACATAGCGATGAAAGTAATCCCTGGCGATCGTCCGCTGTTCGTCGTTAAGCGCATGCCAGTCGAGCACACATACCCCGCGCTCCGCCAGCGCCGGGCGGATGTCTTCGTGCCAGGTGCGCGCATGCTCAGCCTGTAGCGCGCGCACGCCTTGCATCACCAGCTCCAGGGTTTGAGCCGGGAGCATGCCCTCTGGACCTGGCTGCGTCACCTCTGCGAGCACCTGATCGTGCAGTCCCGCCACGCGGATCATGAAGAATTCATCTAGATTTGTGGCGAAGATAGCCAGGAACTTCGCCCGCTCCAATAGCGGGTTGGTGGGGTCTTGGGCCTCCTGCAGAACACGCCGGTTAAACTCAAGCCAGCTCAGCTCGCGGTTGATTAGATTCATTGTGAGGTCATCGGAAGGTAGGCTAATTCTAGCCTTAGGCTCAAGCGCTAATCAAACAAGTCGGCCTTAGGCTGCTATACACTTTAACAAGACGCGCCAGGGATTACGCACAGGGTATGGAATACAAAGACTACTACAAAGTGCTTGGCGTAGATCGCAACGCCGATCAGGAGACCATCAAGAGGGCGTTTCGCAAGCTGGCTCGCCAGTACCATCCCGACGCCAACAAGGGTGACAAGAAGGCTGAAGAGAAGTTCAAGGAAATCAACGAAGCCTACGAGGTGCTCGGCGACCCGGAGAAGCGCAAGCTTTACGATCAGATGGGCAACAGCTACCGCGCCTACCAGCAAGCTGGTGGTGATCCGCGCAACTATGATTGGAGCCAATGGACCGGCTTCCCTTTCAACTTCGGCCAAGCTGGGCGCACCTACCAAGATGACATTGACCTGGGAGAGTTCATCCGCGAGATCTTTAGCGGCCGGCAAACCGTCCGCCAGCCGCGCGATTTTGAGCAGGGCGTTGAAATCTCACTAGAGGAGGCCTACCACGGCACCTCGCGCCTGATCGAGCGCGGCGGCCAGCCGACCATCGAGGTCAAAATACCTCGCGGCGTGAAGACCGGCTCGCGTATTCGCGTGCGCGGCCAAGGCGGCAAGAACGCCCGCGGTCAAGCCGGCGACCTTTATCTTGTAATCGAGGTCAAGGCGCATCCAGTCTATGAACGCAAGGAGGACGATCTCCACCGCGACATCCAGGTAAACGCCTTCATTGCTATTCTGGGCGGGGAGACCATCGTGGACACCCTGGCCGGCCCGATTGCTGTGAAGATCCCTCCGGGCACATCTTCGGGCACGTTGATCCGTCTGCGTGGGCGCGGGATGCCGAAGCTGAACAAGCCGGATGAGTTCGGCGACCTCTATTTGCGCGTGATGCTCACTGCGCCCACCGACCTAACAGAGAGTGAGAAGAAAAAACTGGCCGAGATCGCTCATCGCTACCTCGGCCGATGAACCCACAACAGTTAGGAGACGACAAAAATGGCGCTCTTGGGTATTGACCTCGGCACGACCGCTGTAAAGGCGCTGCTGATTGACGAGGCCGGCCAAACGCTGGCCAGCGCCACCGTTGAGTACCCACTCAGCGTACCGCAGCCGCTGTGGAGCGAGCAGGACCCAGCAGATTGGTGGCGCGGCAGCGTCGAGGCCATCCGACAAGTCCTGGGGAAAGCAGGCATTCCTGGCACAGCCGTGCGCGGCATTGGCCTCAGCGGGCAGATGCATGGGCTGACCGTGCTCGATCAAGATGGTTGTGTATTGCGACCGGCTATCCTTTGGAACGACCAGCGCACTGCGGCACAGTGCGAACTCATGATGGAGCGCGTCGGCGGGCCAGCACGCATGCGCGCGCTCGCCACCAACCTCCCTAACCCAAGCTACACCGCACCCAAGCTGCTCTGGGTGCGCGAGCACGAGCCGCACATCTACGCGCGCATTGCGCACGTGTTGTTGCCAAAGGACTACATCCGCTACAAGCTCAGCGGCGAATTCGCCACCGACGTCGGTGACGCCACCGGGATGGGGCTGCTGGATGTCCAACAACGCACCTGGTCGGACGAGCTGCTGCAACTGCTGGAGATCCCGCGCCCATGGCTACCGCTGTGCGCTGAGTCTCACGTAGTCACCGCGCGCGTCAGCCAGATCGCAGCACAGGAGACCAGCCTGGCCGCCGGCACACCGATCGTCGGCGGCAGCGGCGATCAGCCCGCTGCGGCCGTGGGGCTTGGCTCGGTGCGCGAAGGGATTGTGAACGTCACGCTCGGCACATCGGGTGTGGTGTTCGCCTCCGTGGAGCACTACCCACAAATGCGCGACACGGCTATCGAGCTATTCTGCCATGCCGTGCCAGGGACTTGGTTCTTTATGGGGGTGATGCTCTCAGCCGGCGGCAGCTTGCGCTGGCAGCGCGACGTGATCGCCAGCGGTCATCCGGACATCGCAACAGTGCGCCATCAGGGCGATGCTTACGACGCGCTGTTGAATAGCGCAGCAACCATCCCCATCGGCGCGGAAGGGCTGGTCTTCCTTCCCTATCTCACAGGCGAACGCACGCCACACCGCGACCCGTTGGCCCGCGGCGCGTTCGTGGGCCTCACCCTGCGGCACACCCAGGCTCACCTGGCCCGCGCAGTGGTGGAAGGGATCAGCTTCGGCCTGCGCGACTCGATCGAGCTGATGCGCGAATTGGGGTTACAAGTGAATGAAGTTCGCGCTGCCGGCGGCGGCGCGCGCAGCGCAATATGGCGGCAAATGCTGGCCGATATCTTCCAGGCCGACATTACGCTGGTGAATTCCACTGAAGGCGGCGCGTTCGGCGTTGCCCTGTTGGCTGGCGTAGGGATTGGCTTATGGCGCGACACGCGCGAAGCATGTGACGCTGTCATCCGCGTCACCTCGCGCACGACACCCAGCCAAGACCCTGCCACCTGCGCGCGTTACGCTGAAGCATACGCTCGCTACCGCGCAGCCTATCCAGCGCTCAAGCCACTGTTCAGCCAGCTAAGCACGTGACGAATCAGCCAACCGTTGCACCGTTTGGCTCCTGGCGCTCCCCGCTCACAGCCGAACTCGTCGCCGGCCAGAGCGTTCGGCTGGGCGATGTGCGGCTGGATGGCGATACCATCTATTGGGTCGAGGGCCGGCCAGCAGAAGGTGGCCGCAGCGCGCTTGTCCGTTGGCAGAATGGCCGTTGCGAGGATGTCTTGCCGCCGGCCTTCAGCGTGCGCACGCGCGTCCATGAGTACGGGGGCGGCGCTTTCATCGTGCACGAAGGGACCGTTTACTTCTCGAACGATAAGGATCAACGCCTCTATCGCGCAGCGCCTGGCGCTAACCCTCACCCCCTGACACCCGAATCCGAAGCAAAGCTGCGCTACGCCGACCCAGCGCTCGATGTGCAGCGGGGACGGCTGATCTGCGTGCGCGAGGATCACAGGGCGGGTGATCCGCCTATTAACGCGCTGGTGAGCGTGCGCTGCGACGGCGACCCAGTCGGTGGTGAGGTGTTATGCGCTGGCCACGACTTTTATGCCGCGCCGCGCCTCAGCCCTGATGGGTCTCAATTGGCCTGGCTGGCATGGGATCGCCCCAACATGCCGTGGGAGACGGCCGCATTATGGGTAGCTGATGTTCACGAGGATGGCACGCTGAGCAATCTGCGACAGATCGCCGGCGGCCCAGGCGAGTCGATCTTCCAACCAGAATGGTCACCGGACGGTCGGCTGCACTTCGTCTCCGACCGAAGTGGTTGGTGGAATCTGTACTGCTGGCAGGATGGCGATATCCGCGCCCTGCACCCGATGCCCGCGGAGTTCGGCGAGCCACAATGGGTCTTCGGCATGCGCACCTATGCGTTCGTTGGCCCTGCGCTGATCCTATGCCGATATACGCAGCAGGGGACGGATGCGCTGGCCCTGCTCAACGCGGCAACCGATGCCTGGCAGCCCATGCCATCCTCATACACCGCCATCAGCAGCGTGAACGCCAGTAATGGCTACGCAGCTTTCATCGCTAGCTCACCAGTCGAGGCAGCGGCCGTCGTCAGACTCGACCTCTCGACGGGCAAACTGGATGCGCTGCGGCGCTCGAGCGAGCTATCGCTCGACCCAGCGTACATTGCGATTGCGCAAACAGTGACCTTTCCTGCTGCCGATGGGGCGATGGCGCACGCTTTCTTCTACGCAGCGAGGAATCGCAACTTCACTGCACCCCCAGGCGAGCGCCCACCACTGCTGGTCCTCTGCCACGGTGGACCAACCAGCGCCACAAGCAGCAGCCTAAGCCTGAAGGTGCAGTTCTGGACCAGCCGAGGGATCGCCGTGCTCGATGTAAATTATGGCGGCAGCAGCGGCTATGGCCGTGCCTACCGCGAACGACTCAATGGCCGATGGGGGATCGTGGACGTGGACGATTGCGTGTACGGCGCGCGCTACATTGTTGCCCAAGGCTGGGCCGATCCGCAGCGGTTGATGATCGCTGGTGGCAGCGCCGGCGGATACACGGCGCTGTGCGCGCTGGCATTCCGCAATGTGTTTAACGCTGGTGCCAGCTATTATGGCGTGAGTGACCTTGAGTCGCTGGCGCGCGACACACACAAATTCGAGTCGGGCTACCTGGAAGCGTTGGTTGGCCCTTACCCAGCCTGCCGCGACCAATACCGCGCCCGCTCGCCGGTTTACTTTGCTGATCGCATCAGCGCACCGGTCATCTTCCTACAGGGGCTGGACGACCCAGTTGTGCCGCCGGCGCAGTCTGAGACGATGTTCAGGGCACTACGCGACAAAGGGTTGCCGACTGCTTACATCGCGTTTGAGGGCGAACAGCATGGCTTTCGCAAAGCCGAGCATATCCAGCGAGCGCTAGAAGCCGAGCTGTACTTCTATGGGCGCGTTTTAGGTTTTCAACCTGCCGACCACGTTGCGCCGGTGAAGATCGAGAACCTGGATTGAGCCACGCACGCCATGTTAACTGCCGAGCTGGTGCGTGAGCGCGCGCTGGAGATGGGGTTCGACCTGGTGGGGTTTGCGCCAGCCGGCCCAGCGCCCGGCGCTGACCAGTTTATGCGCTGGCTGAGCGCTGGCTACCACGGCCAGATGGCTTATCTGGCGCGCGCGCCAGAGCGCCGGCTGGATCCGCGCCGTGTGCTCGCTGCGAGCCGCACTGTTGTTATTGTGGGGGTTAGTTACGAGACGCTGGCCGTACCAATGACGCTCCTTACTGACCCCTCGCGCGGGCGCATCGCGCGCTATGCCTGGGGGCTGGACTATCACGAGGTGATTACACCGGTCCTGCGGGCTTTCGGGGAATGGCTGGCCAAAGAATCGCGCGCCTACGTGGATACCGGGCCGGTGCTGGAGCGCGCTTGGGCCGAGCGCTGCGGGCTGGGCTTCATCGGCAAAAACACCTGCCTGATCCACCGCAAACGCGGGAGCTACCTCTTCCTTGGCGCAGTGCTCATCAGCGAGGAACTATCTGACCAGGTCGCCGATCGGGCGTCAACCAACGGTGGTCTGTTCAGCGGTTGTGGGCGCTGTACGCGCTGCCTAACCGCCTGCCCGACGCAGGCCTTCCCAGCCGCTGGCGTGCTCGACGCGCAGCGCTGTATCTCCTATCTCACAATCGAGTTGAAAGGACGCATCCCAGAGGCGCTGCGCCCTCTGATGGGCAATTGGGTATTTGGCTGCGACGTGTGTCAGGATGTTTGCCCCTACGTGCGGCGCTTCTCACGCCCTTCAAACTCGCCTTTGGCCAGGGCGTTTTATCCACCGGATATCAATCGAGTTGCGCCGCGCTTGCTCGACCTGCTTCAGCTCGACCGCGCAGCATTCAGCCAGCAGTTCAAGGGCACAGCGATAGCCCGCGCGAAACGGCGCGGGCTGGTGCGCAATGCCTGCGTCGCCGCCGGCAATTGGGGCAGCGACGACGCTCTGCCGGCCCTGCGTCGCCTGCTGGATGACGAGGATTCACTGGTGCGTGAACACGCAGACTGGGCCATTCAAGCAATAACAAAAGGATCAAGCATGCGCGCGCAGACAGATCATCGCGCGATCGAGGCGGAGCAGGCAAGTCTCGCGTCCCAGGATGGCCATCGTAGCGAACAAGGGCGGCGTGATCGGCTTGCCTGTGACGGCGTTCCGCACAATGGTGAATAGCTGGGTGGGCTTAAGCTGGAGCTCGGCGCACAGGGCGCGCATCGCCTGTTCCAGCGGCGCATCTTCGAACGGTTTAAATGAGGCCACAAGCTGATAGGTGGCGCGCAGGGCCTCCAGCGAGGATTGGCGATCCATCTTCGGACCGATCAGCGCTTCCGCCGGCGGCGTAGCGATGTCGCCGAAGAAGAAGTCGATCATCGGCGCAGCGTCGGTGAGTTTCTTGATGCGCTCCTTGATGTGCGGCACGATCGCCAACAGCAGCGCGCGGTGAGCTGGCGAGTCCATGGGGATGCCGGCGCGGACCAAAAAGGGCACTAGGCGCTCGGCCAGATCTTCATCGCTGAGCCGGCGGATGTGGACGCCATTCAACCAGTCGAGCTTGTTGTAGTCGAAGATAGCCGGCGAGCTGCCCACCCGCTCAATAGAGAACTTCGCAATCAGCTCATCGCGGGTGAAGACGTTCTGCTCATCCCCTCCCCCCGGCGCCCAACCCAGCAGCGCTAGGAAGTTGATCAACGCCTCTGGCAGGTAGCCCTGGTCGCGAAACTCAAAGACGCTCTGCGCACCGTGGCGCTTGCTGAGCTTTCTGCCGTCTGTGCCAAGTACGTTAGGTAGGTGCGCCCACTTCGGCTCCGGCCATCCGAAGTAACGGTAGAGCAACACGTGCTTGGGCGCGCTAGGTAGCCAGTCATCCCCACGCAGCACGTGAGTGACGCCCTGAAGGTGATCATCCACCACGACGGCTAGATGATAGGTTGGAAAGCCGTCCATCTTAAGCAACACCTGGTCGTCCACCTGGGCGTTGTCAAATGTCAAGCGACCTTTGATCAAGTCGTCGAAGCTTGTTTGACCATCCCGCGGGAGCACGCGCATGCGGATGACGTGCGGCTCGTCAGGATGTATATCCGTGCGCAGACGCATCTCCTCGCGGAAGACGAAGTTTTTCTGACCGCGCGCTTGGGCCTCGGCCCGCATGCGGGCCAACTCCTCCGGCGTCTCGACCGCGCGATAAGCATAGCCGTGCGCCACCAGCCACTCCGCCCACTGCTTGTATATCGGCAACCGCTGTGACTGCACGAACGGCCCGGGGATGCCCTTGTATTCACCATCGTCCAGTGCGCCGGGATAGTCTTCGTCGCTCGGCATAGTGCGCAGCTCTTCGTGGTCAGGCCCGCCGTCCAGGTCAATCCCCAGCCAGTCAAACGCTTCGAGGATGCGGCGAGTCGCGCCGGCCACATAGCGCTCTTTGTCGGTGTCTTCAATGCGGATGTAAAACTCGCCGCCTGTGTGCCTGGCCAGCAGCCAGCTAAAGATAGCTGTGCGGACGCCACCGATATGCAGTTCGCCTGTGGGAGACGGCGCAAAGCGGGTGCGCGCTTTGACGCTCATTCCTTCAACCAGATATCGCCAGCCCGCTGATAGCTGATGAGCTCTTCAGGTTGGAAGTAGAGCGCGATCTCGCGCGCGGCGGTCTCTGGGCCATCGCTGCCGTGCACGATATTGCGCGAGATGTCCAGGCCAAAATCCGCTCGGATCGTGCCAGGGGCAGCATCAGTGGGCCGCGTCGCGCCCATCGTTTGGCGGGCGGCGGCAATCGCGTTGGGGCCCTCTAGGCACATCACCACCACCGGCGAGGACGTGATGAACTGCACGGTGCTTTCAAAGAAAGGTTTACCCTTGTGCTCGGCGTAGTGGGTCTCAGCAAGCTGGCGCGAGATTTGCATCAGCTTGAGGCCGGCGATGCGCAGACCGCGCGCTTCGAAGCGCTTGATGACCTCGCCCACGAGTCCGCGCTGCACGCCGTCCGGCTTAATGATGATAAGCGTCCTTTCCATGGTCGTTGCAATGTCTAAAATATCCAAGGCGAGATTATCGCTTATCCGCTGCTAGGGACATCGCATGGTGATAGGCTTCGAGCGCTGCTGACAGGTTACCCTTACGGGTATAGGCCATACCCAGCAGCTCATACACTGTGCGATCGGCCGGCTGAGCGACCCGCATCATCTCCAGCTCGGCGATGATCCGATCGAGCTGCTCAGGGTGGCTCTGGGCAATCGCTTGCTCATAACGCGCCACGACCTGTTGACGCGCTGCTGGCGCAGCAGAAGCGTGGTCAGTACTAGACGAACGCCTTGGCCGACGACTTGCACGCCGCCCAGCCGGCTTGGCCCGAACGGGCAATCCCTCAAACAGCGCCTCGTCATCTGCCGCTGGCTGGTCAGCCGGTGCTGCCTCGGCCAACTGCCACTCCAATGGCACAAGTGGCCCTGGCATTCCGTCCTTCTCATCTACCGGTAGCTCATTATCACTCTGGGAAGCCGCCATGGAAGACTCAGCCGGCGGGGACGGTGAACGATCGAGCGACTTCGGCGCAGCGGTTGACGCAGCAGCCAGCATCTCCACCCAGTCCGCAACCTGGTCGGCCTCTTCCTCGAATTGGGTGGCAAGTTCTCCCAGTGCCATCAACGCTGCCTGGTCGCCAAGCAGCGCCTTCGTATGACGGTGATCGGGGTCTAGGCGCGCGATGACGTTAAGATGCAAAGCAGCAAAGCCCGCCGGTCCGACCTGCTTCCAGAAGACCAACAGCAGAGCGTGAGCGTTCAGACAATCCGGCAATTCATCTAGGATCACCTGACAGGCCTGAGCAGCAGAGACGCGCAGACCTTGTTGCCAGAGCGCCTGAGCCAGCCACACGCGGATATCCAGGCGCTCCGGATGACGCTCGACCAGGCGACTGAGATAGACGATGCTTTGATCGATCAGGCCGGCGTCCAGGTAATCTAGCGCTTCGCGCAGCGATCCACGCGCGGGTAAGGGCGCAGGCGCAGCAGCAATCTGTAGGAGCGCTGGTTCAGCCGGCAGATAGTCCAGCGCCTGCTGGGCCAAGATCGCGGCTTCGTCGCGCTGACCAGCAGCGCTTAGCGCAAGGGCGCGTTGCTTCATCGCCTCGGCATTCGCTGGTGTAATTTCGAGGACACGCCCATATGCTTCGGCCGCTTGCATGGGTTGACGCAGCGCGCTTAGGACGTGCGCGCGGATCTGCCAGGCACTTAGCGCATCTGGATGGGCGGCCAGCAATTTGTCGGTCAGGGAGAGCGCATGGTTGTGGTCGTCCGCGCTGAGGGCGCGTTCTATTTCAGCCACAAGCTCGGTAAATATCATCGGCCCGGCCATAGGCGCGGTGTGACCTCGGATTGTAGATCAACACCGTGCCTAAAAGCACAGAGGCAGCTCTTCGCTGCCTCTGTGCTTTTAATCCTCATCGTCGTAGTCTTGCCAGCGATCGCGTGTGCGTCGTCGTTCCCGCTCGCGGCCGCGCTCACCATCACGCCGCCGGCGCGCACGTTCTGGGGATGGTGAGAGGACGGCAGCCCGCGCTGGCCGTGGCTGGCTGCGCTCTGGGCTGCGGTTGCCCGTGACCTCAACACGCGTCTCTTTTGGCCGTGCAAAGTCTATTCGCACCGGACGCTGGTCAAGCAGCTTGCCGTTCAACAGCGTCATGGCCTTTTGTGCGTCTTCGTCGCGGACCATTTGCACAAAGCCAAACCCCTTTGAGCGGCCGCTGCTGCGCTCAATCACGATCTCTGCGTGGGCAACTTCCCCGACGGCGGCGAAGAACGCCCGCAACCCCTCACTGGTCGTGGAATACGCGAGGTTGCCTACATACAACCTGTTGGTCATGGTGCTTCTATCTGAACCTGTCTCACGAAATTGCACAGAACCGGATTTGGCCCGCACTGTGCTATCACAGCGCAAGCTAGACGCAAAGCGACAAGGACAGCAGATGACAGATTGAGCGTTTGCTTCCTTAGACCAGTGACCTCCTCCCCTTCAAAACGCCTGGGGCAGGCGTGGCTGGGGGCGCAGCGCGTGTCCACCTCACCCTATCTCGCTCAAATTACGGGGAAGGCAAGTAGAGATTATTGAGGCTTGATGCATGCCCAGCGTAATCCGAACGGTATAGACCGCCTTCTGCACCTGAACGAAACCAAGGCTGAGGCCGGCTCAGCACAAGATGAATATAGCACAAGTGGGGCTAAATCGGGTGCATTCACAGCCAGAGGCAAAAGCTTGGGTGGGCGACGGTAGTGTCGTCGCCCACCCTCTATAGACTTGCCTTCGCTGGCAGCATAGCTTGTGGAAGATGCTCCTATTGGTGAACGCACCTGCTAAATCGGGTGCACTCGCGGCCAGGGCCTCACGCGGAGACGCGGAAAGCGCAGAGAGTCATAGAAAGCACACACGCCGGTGCCTTTGACTGCCTGGAAGGCGGTGCTTTCAGAAGATCGCGTCGCTCCTGCTGGTGAATGCACCCACTAGTCGGAAGGATTCTAGGCCTGCGGTAGGATCGACTTCGCTAGTATGGATAGCACCGGCCGACCGCCGTCTCCTGCTACTGGTAGTGCGTCCAGCCAACCCACCGAGCCGCTGGCCTACCGCGCTGTGCGTGGTGGGTTTTGGAGCGTCCTTGGTTCATACTTCACAATAGGCTTTGGCTTCTTGGCCAACATCGCCCTGATCCGCCTGCTGACGCCGGCGATCTACGGCGAGTT
>Ga0308395_1000218_pt1:15000-50553 | contig 50553 bp, 40 predicted proteins | sample Hotspr20SampleP4_FD_202097 | JGI IMG/M metagenome (GOLD analysis project Ga0308395, IMG submission 202097) | Hot spring phototrophic mat microbial communities from Mushroom Spring, Yellowstone National Park, Wyoming, United States - 20050930_P4 ... | reverse complement strand
AGGGTGGTTCATCCGAATGACGAGTGTTTTTCCTTCCACAACAACAGACCGCGCGATGATGACGGTCTCTTCGTCAACTTCCACCCGCTCTGGCGCCACCACGGTATCAGCGACATACACCCCTCCAATCCGATTACCCAGCCGCACCGTTGCCCGAAAGTGGGACGTTCTCATCAACTCCTGGTGCAGAGCCGGATACCAGAGATTCTGCTGAAGCAGCAAAAAAGGCCGAGATGTCACCCCCTCTCGCTGAAGGCGAGCCGCGACCCTTTGAAAGATGACGGCCTGATGGGCTTTGACCGCCTGATAACTCATTCTCCCGCTGGTTTTCCAGAACTCCGCAACTTCAGTTGGCGTTGGTGGCAGCCCCTGTTCTGCCTGACGGCGCAGGACGGCCATGTACTTGACCGGCGGAGATGATTCCGGCGATGCTTGAGCCTGCCGCACGCTGTCGGGCGCTTGTCCGAAAGCAAAGTTGAAAGCCGTACCGAAAAGCACCAGGGCCACCCACGCCCAACGGTGACGCAGGCAAAAGCCGGCAGACCACATGGCAAAGCCTCCTTACAATGATGTGGCGGCTGTGTAGCACAGCTTTGCGAAAAAAAGGAAGGCACGGCAAATGCTTTTCCCACAAGACCTGTGGCGTAAACGTCAGTTTGTTGCTGCCGGTGAGTCCAGGGTTTTGTATGGAGCGCGCTGCGCCGTCCCCGGCCAGGCGGCGGTGGTCGTGGCGACGCTCAATGAGTGGCTGGATCGTGTCCGCAGTTGACGCCCGGCCATCATTTCTGCTAACTCGTAGCCTATACTGCTAACAAGGTATTGCTTGTCCAGGTGAGTCTGATTGGCCCACGGTTCTTTTCCTTCAACTGCCTGTGGGCCGAACTTTCTAAGAAGGTGTTGACATGCCACTTACTTCCTTTCGTTTAGCCATAGTTGCCTTCCCAGTTGGCCTTGCGCTGGCAGCCGCTGTGGCCATCGGTGGCTTTGCCCATGCGCAGAATCCGGCCGAAACCACTGTACCGCGCTTGGTGATGTCTGAAGCTATGCGGGCGTGCGCTGGCTACATCGGCGAACCCGTGCCGGAAGACCTTCAAATCGTCGGAAGTGAAAAGGAAGCCTACGTTCGTGAGTTCTCGCAGGGCGATCTGGTGTATATCAACCGAGGACGCGATGCGAATCTGCAAACCGGCGCCGAGTACCAGATTGTGCGCAACATTGGCCCGGTTTACGACCCAGCCAACCGGCGGCGTAAGCTAGGAACGCTGGTGCAGGAGTTGGGTATTCTCCGCATTACAGAGGTGCGTGACACTTCAGCAACCGGGGAAATCACGCTGATTTGCACCGGTACGGTCAACCTCGGAGATGCCCTGATTCCCTACGAACGGCGGCCGATTCCGACGGTACGTCCGTACCGTCCCCTCTCTATTGTTGGCGCTCCGACTGGACGAGCAACAGGGCAGATTTTGGCCGGGCAGCTTGGGCGCGAACAACTCGTACGCAACGACGTGGTGTACATCAACCTTGGGGCTGACAATGGCATCAAGGTTGGTGATTATCTGACCATCTATCGCCCGCTGGCCAGTGAGCCCATTACCCGTTTTCGGGATGACAAGATTGGGCAGTCACGTAACGATGGTTTTTCGAGCGACCGTTTTGGTACTCGTGATAACTCGTCCCTCGCTTCTTCGCAGAAGGGCTATCCGCAAGTGGCCGAGCGGATCCCTCGCAGTGAGTTGCCACGGACGCTCGTTGGGGAAATAGTGATTATCCGCACGGAAGCTAATACCTCAGTCGGGGTGATTACCCGTACAACCCGCGAAGCCGTCATTGGCGACCGTGTCGAGCTGCAATGAGAGTGGGGTGGGCACAGCGCCCCACCTTTCAGCTTGGGCCGAAATAGACCTTGCGCGGCTTCGACAAAACTACCAGTGGCTTCGGCAGCAGGCCGGTGTGCCGGTGATGGCCATGGTCAAAGCCAATGCCTACGGGCATGGCCTGCTGCCAGTAGCGACTTTTCTCCAGGACGTTGCTAAAGCAGACTGGTTTGGCGTAGCTACGCCAGAAGAAGGCATTGCACTACGCCGGGCCGGGATTACGCGCCCGATTCTGGTTTTGGGCGGTTTTTGGTTCGGGCAAGAAGCCGATATTGTTTACTACGACCTAGCTACAACTTTACCTGACCCGGCCTATATTCCGGCACTAGAGCAGGCTGCCTCCCGAGCTGGCCGAAGTGTGGCCATTCATCTTGAAATAGACACGGGAATAGGTCGGCTGGGGCTGTCACCTGACCAGTTGACCGCCGTTCTTGAGCGTCTCAAAAGTTGTTCCCATCTTCGTCTTGACGGTTTGATGACGCACTTTGCTTCGGCTGATCTGCCTGAATACGCCGATTTTACACGCGACCAGATCAGGCGTCACGCTCTAGCCCTGCAACAGGTACGGGCGGCCGGATGGGAGCCGCGTTATGTGCATCTAGCCAACAGTGCAGGTTTGCATGCTTTTCTGCCAGAAGCCGCAGGTAATCTGGTCCGCCTGGGCGGATTGCTATACGGCATTGCCGGAGATGCCCTGTCTCCGGTGTTTCCGCCGCCGCCGACCCAACCGGTGCTATCGCTCCATGCGCGCATTCTGGGCTTGAAGACCGTTCCGGCCGGCACTCCGCTCGGTTATGGCTGCACCTTTGTCACATGCCGTCCCACGCGGGTAGCCACCGTCCCGTTGGGCTACGGGGACGGCCTGCATCGCATCCAATCCAACCGCGGCCAAGCTATCGTACGTGGTCGGAAAGTACCCATTGTCGGGCGCGTTAGCATGGACACGACAATGCTCGATGTTACCGACGTACCAAACGTCACTTTGGGCGATGTTGCAACGTTTATCGGCCGTCAAGGAGAAACCACTATCACGGCGGAGGAATATGCGGCTGTGATGGGCAGCATCGCCCTTGAAGCCACAACGGCGCTGACGGCACGGTTGCCCCGCTGGTATCGTCCGGCGACATATTCAGAGTGTGATGTGGGGCAGTTGCGCGGAGCATTTGGCAACCATCTGGAATAACACGCATGAGAATAGCCACTGGCCTAATCCTGTGTGCCATGGCCTAAAGACTAAAGTTTTCCCTAGCTGATACAGAAGCCAAGAGCAAGCCTCTGGCTGCTGCACCCGACCATGACGAATTCGGTTCGGACAAGAAGCCAGTTCAAGCCAACCAGAACGGGGCAAGGGCTGCTGTGGTGGCTATTTGTAGGGATATGGTTGGCGCTGACCGGTTTGCCGGTGATAGCCCAGAATGTACTCCCTTCTGTGCAGGGTACCGGTGCGCTTGCACCACTGCGTCCTGCGGTCGGTCGCTTAGACGGACGCACCATTACCCGCCTCACCGTTGATCTCGAAGAGGGTTTACCCCCGGAGCCATCCCTTACAGAGATCATTGGCTTACATGTTGGAGAGCCGTTGACGGCCGTCCGGCTACGTGCTGCCTTGATACGGCTTCACCGTTCAGATCGAGTTGCCAATGCTCGGGTCTTCACAACCCCTGAAGGTACCGATGGGGTCTGGGTTCGGTTTGTTATTGCCCGTCAGCTTCGAGTGGCGGAGGTGACCTTTGAGGGGGATACCATCTTTCCCGCGGAAGAACTCCTGTCTCGTCTTCCAGCTCTTGAGCGGGGCAGCAAAATCACAACCCGGACGATAAGCGAAGGCGAAGAGGCCCTGCGCCGGCTGTACCGCGAGCGTGGCTACTTCCAAGCCTCGATCCGGGCGCGTGTCTCACCACCAAATGACGCTGCCCGAGCGCGTGTCACCTTTGTCATTGTACCAGGGCCGCGGGCCCTTATTGGGGCATGGCAGATTGACGGCAACTTGAAAATTCCACTCGGTGACTTTGATGCCAAAATCATCCAGCATCCGGCCGGCGCACCCTACGCGATAGATTTCGTCCAGTCTGACCTCCAACGCATTCGCGCTTTGCACGTGGCGCGTGGTTATCTCGACCCGCGCATTAGCGAACCGCGCATTTCGTTTGATCCTGCAACTAACCGGGTTGGGGTTGCCGTCACGATTAACTCCGGTCCCTTGGTCACAGTCAACGTCGTTGGTTTTGAGCTGCCCCGGGAAGAACTGCGTCGCATCCTGCCGGTACTCCGCGACGGCGGTCTCGACGATTTCACCTTGGAGGAAGGCGCCCACCAGTTGCTGCTCACCCTGCAAAAGCGGGGCTATTTTTTCGCTGAAGTGGGGTGGTCGCGGCAGCGCCGGGTAGATGAAGACCGGGTTATCGTGACCTATACCATTGAGCCAAATCGCCGCTACCGGGTGCAGGAAGTGCGCATTGTAGGAACAAATGTGCTGACGTACCGGGATGTCGCCGGTGATTTTCAAACCCGTCCGGCTTCGTTGATTCCCCCTTCGCGCGGCCTGGTGACAGAAGATACTTTGGCGCGCGATGCGGAGGTCATTTTGCGCGACTTACGTAATGCCGGATACCTACAGGCGCAAGTTGTCGAACGCCGAATTGGCACAGGGCTGAGCGAGGAAGCCCTGACCGTGTTGTTCCAGGTGGAGACCGGGCCGCAGGCGCACGTGGCCGACATTCGCCTTGAAGGCAACCAGCTACTGGAGACAGAACGCCTCAAGCAAGTACTAAAACTGAAGGTCGGCGAAGCCGTTACGCAAGAACGGGTACGCGCCGATCTGGAACGCCTCACGGCACTGTACCTCAGTGAAGGATTTGCCGAAGCGCGAATCCGGCAAGAGCTTGAAGAGGTCAATGGTGATCCAGCACATGTGAGCGTTGTCTATGAAATCGAAGAAGGACGGCGCTTTACGGTCAATCGGATCATTGTCAGTGCGCGGGGACGCACCTCAGAGCAAACCCTGCGCCGCTTTCTTGCCATCCGGCCAGGAGAGCGACTCCGACGTGACAAGCTAAACCAAGCCGAGCAAGCGCTCTATGCGACGGGCGCGTTTCGGCAGGTGTTGATTCAAACGCCGTATGTTCGGGCGACAGGGCCGGCCGATGCGCTGGCAGATGTGACCCTGGATGTCATTGAAGCAAAGCCATACACGCTGGCCTATGGATTTGGCTACCAAACCAACGATGGCCCGCGCGGCTCTTTCGAGCTATCGAACGCTAATATGTTCGGGCGGCTCGAAGTCGGTAGTTTCATTGTCCGCCTTAGCCGGCGGGAGCAGTTGGCGCAGGTTTCCTATCAGTTTCCGCGCTTTAATCTGCCACGGGTCACCACCCTGACGGATGGCGTCACCGCGCCAATTCTCATATCGGGACTGTTTCAACGGCAGGCGCGGGTCAGCTTTACGGCCCAGCGCCTGGTGGCGCTCATTCAGTCGGAACTCCGTTTTGATGCGCAAAGCGCCCTGATTTTCCGCTACCGGCTGCAAAATGTACGGGTGTTGGATTTGCGCGTGACCAATCCTGTGCTCCAGCGTGCGGATCAGCCTCTCAACCTCGGGACGCTTTCTGCAACGTATGTCCGTGACACACGAGATGTGCCACTGGATGCCACACGCGGCTTCTTTGTCTCGGCCGACTTGACCGTGGCTACGCCGCGCATCGGTGGCTCTGAGCGATTTCTGCGGTTTCTAGGGCAAGCCCAAGGCTATCGCCGGGTCACCGAACGGTCGCCAGTTGTCCTAGCCGGCAGGCTGCAAGTTGGCTTGGCGCGGCCTTATGGCAGTACCCAGACGCTCCCGATCAGTGAGCGCTTTTTCTCCGGCGGCCCGACGACCTTGCGCGGGCTGGGTTTTGAGCAGGCCGGCCCGCGCGATCCCGTCACCGATGCACCCATTGGGGGCAACGCCCTGGTTGCTGCTACAGGGGAAGTGCGCTTTCCCTTGTTACAAAACCTAGAAGGAGCGGTTTTTTATGATGTCGGCAACGTCTTTGCACGTATTTCAGACATCGGTCTGGGAGCACTGACCAACAGCCTAGGTGGGGGCTTTCGTATCAAGACCCCCCTTGGCCCCTTGCGTGTAGATGCTGCTTATCTCATTGATCCGCCGTTTTATGTTGCCGCGCCCAATCGGCGTCTGACCAAATTTCAAGTCCATGTCACATTTGGTCAGGCTTTTTGAAGCTAATTCCTAAAACAATGCCTTGACCAAAAAAATACGCTAAGGTAAAATAAAGAGATAAAAAACTAAGCCATCCTAGTGCTGCTTTAACAATCTTTTCGGTCGGTGGGAGGTTTTGCGAATGGCTCTGTCTGCTTCTGGCTCGAAGTCGTCACGCAAACTTACCTCAACTTCTCAGGTTCCAAATACTCTCGCAGTTGATCCTTCCCAGGCTTCCTCCCAGACGCCAGCACGTGCCAAGTCCAGTCGTCGCACCTCCGCAGTGGCTTCTGCGGCACTTGAGGCTGCTGAAACGCCTTCAACCCTGACGGCCCCCGGCACCGCCAAGAGGGCCAGCAAAAAGAAAGCCGGCAAGAACACCACCTCTGCTGAAGCCGAGCCAGCAACTGGCAATCCACCGGTATCGTCGGCTGCCACTGCATCAACTCCGGCTGAGATGGCCCCGACACAAAGACGTACTACGAACAAAGCCAGATCAACCAAAGCGGCAGCCTCAAAGGTAACCCCAGTGACCGAAGAGCCAAGGCTTAGCACAAGCCAGACCGTAGAAGCAGTGGTCAAGGCCTTCCAAGAAGTCGCTTCAAAAGTAGAAGAGGTAACTTCAAAGGCGGCCGCGCCAGACCATTCCTCAGTTGCTACTGCAGAGACAGTTTCTACTGCTCCTGAAACATCCCAGGTGGTTAGTCACCAAGAAAAATCTGCTGCCAAGCGGACTAAAACGACCAAGACGGCAAAAAGCACACCAACGGATGCAACAGAGACGACCGCTTCTGCTACCACGGCAAGCAAGGCAGCCAAACCCAAGAGCAAAAAGACGACACCGCCACCAGTGGAGTCATCGCCCGCGTCATTCACGCCATCCCCTACCATACCTACCCGGCGAAACCGCGAGCGCGAGGCCTTGAGCCTTTATACTGCGGCCATGGAGTCGTTCAAACAAACCGATTATGACCGGGCGCGGGATGTCCTCCGGCTTCTGCTGAGCGACTTTACGTTGGAAAGCGAAATGGCTAACCGCGCACGTATCTTCCTAAAAATTTGCGAGCAAAAATTGCAACCAAATGTGCTATGAACCGGCAGCACAAGCCCTGCCCTGCTGGCCAACAAGCTGGCGGGGCAGGGAAATAACGCTTTCTGGTGTTGCCTAGGCAACGGGCCTAAGTTTGCTGCACGTATGGTTGCTACTACGGTTGCTTCTTCCCGACCGGTCCAGCCTTCCCTCAAGTGTGTGGCCATCGGTGGAGGGACAGGCTTGGCTACCCTTCTGCGGGGACTAAAGCGCCATGTCATAGACGATAGCGCGCATCTGCCAGGCCAGTGTATTGAGAGCCTAACGGCAGTTGTCACCGTTACAGACGATGGTGGTAGCTCTGGGCGCCTCCGGGAAGAGTTTCAGATGCTGCCGCCGGGTGACATTCGCAACTGCCTCGTGGCTCTTTCCGAAGATGAACGGCTCCTGGCACGACTGTTTCAGTACCGTTTCCCTGGCCAGGGCAGCGTACGAGGGCACAGCTTTGGGAATCTTTTTCTAGCGGCTCTGACGGGGATTACAGGTGATTTCGTCGAAGCCATTCGGTTGTGCAGCGAGGTACTGGCGACTAAGGGCAAGATCATACCATCCACCACAGCCGACGTAACTCTTGTGGCAGAGCTTGACGATGGCTTCATCGTACGCGGGGAATCGAAAATCAGCGCTGCCGGCAGGCGCATTCAGCGCATTGCCCTGGACCCACCGGACTGCCACCCCCTGCCGGAAACCCTGGCTTCTATTGCGGAAGCAGACCTTATCACGCTGGGACCAGGGTCACTGTTTACTAGCATCATCCCCAACCTGTTGGTGAACGGTATAACGGAGGCTATTGCGGCCTCTCACGCCCTCAAGGTCTATGTGTGTAACCTGATGACCCAGCCGGGTGAAACAACGGGCTTCTCCATTGCCGACCACGTCGTTACCTTGTTGGCGGCCTTAGCTCCGGCAACCCTGGATGCCGTGATTGTCAATCATGGCAAAATTTCAGCGGCAGCCAGAGCGCGCTACCGTCTCGAAGGGGCCCGGCCGCTCACAGGGCGGTCGGCTATCCGGCGGCTGAAGGTTCCACCGCCCGGAATCCGTGTTGCTGCGGACCAGTTCCTTGTTGTCGATGGCCATCGGATTCCGGTCGTTACAGCCGACCTTGTTGAAGAAACCGAAGTTGTCCGCCACGCACCAGAAAAACTTGCGCAGGTTGTCTTGGATGTGTATACCCGTCGCCTGCCGTCTAGCTTGCCCTCCACCCAACGCAAGGCAAACCTGCGTCTTGTGGCACGCTGACAGAAGCCCTGAGAGAAGTGCTGACCTTGGTGACAAAGAAACGGCCGGCAGTTTGCTGTACCGGCTGGATCACTTTGAGCCGAAGCCTGGCCGTAGCCGGCGGTAGCTTGCTACTGCTGGTGGTAGCGGCGCTCGTCTGGTTGCCAGAGATCGTAGAGCGCAACATAAACGGCATTGCCGCGACAACCCGGAAAGCCCCTTCCCCGCGTGCTCAGGCGCTTCATGCTCGGCTGTTCATTGCCGATCTGCACGCCGACACGCTGTTATGGAACCGTGACCTGCTACAGCGTGGGACGCGCGGCCACGTGGACCTGCCCCGTTTGCAGGAAGGCAACGTCGCCCTTCAGGCATTTACTATTGTCACCAAAGCCCCGCGTGGCATGAACAATGAGCGAACAGACGGCAACCGTTTCAATCTTGTCGCCGCCTTGAGCGTCTTGCAACTGTGGCCGCCCAAAACCTGGATGAGTATGACCGAGCGGGCGCTGTACCAGTGCCGGCGGCTAGAAGACGCTGCGGCGCGTTCTGGCGGCCAGTTGGTCGTAATTCGCAGCCGGGATGACCTGCGTGATTTCCTAGCCCGCCGCGCGTCGAATCCGAAACTGGTTGGGGCTTTTCTGGGGGTTGAAGGGGCCCATGCCCTGGATGGCGATCTGTCCAATCTGGACCGCCTCTATGCCGCTGGCGTACGCATGATGGCCCCGACACACTTTTTCGACAACGAAATTGGCGGCTCTGCCCACGGACTCGTCAAAGGCGGTCTGACGGAGATGGGGCGGGAGCTGATTCGGCGCATGGAGCAAAAGGGCATGATTGTGGACTTGGCCCATGCATCGCCAGCCGTCATAGATGACGTACTGGCAATGGCGACGCGCCCGGTGGTTATCTCCCACACCGGCGTCCGTGGAACGTGCGGCGGTTTACGTAACATCACAGATGACCAATTGCGGGGCGTGGCGCGTACGGGCGGCGTCGTTGGGATTGGGTATTTCTTTGCTGCCGTTTGTGGCCAAGACGCCCGCTCCATTGCCCGTGCCATGCGCTATGCGGCCAACGTGGCCGGCGTCGAGCACGTTGCCTTGGGATCAGATTACGATGGAGCCGTCAGCGTACCCTTCGACACGGCGCACTTGGCAGAAATCACCGATGCTTTGCTTGAAGAAGGATTTTCAGAAGCTGAGATTGCACTCATGATGGGGGGAAACATCCAGCGAGTACTGCTGGCGGCACTTCCCTAAAGAATGCCGAGCCTATAAGCCTCTGTCGAAAGAGTTAAAGACTATGACCGATCGACCCCTTCGGATTCTGATTGCCAAACCCGGACTCGATGGCCACGACCGCGGAGCCAAAATCATTGCCCGTGCGCTACGCGATGCGGGAATGGAGGTTATCTACACGGGCTTGCGTCAAACCCCAGAGCAGATCGTGGCTGCTGCCATCCAGGAAGATGTGGATGCCATTGGTGTCTCCATTCTCTCCGGGGCGCACATGACGTTGTTTCCGCGCATTTTGGAGCTGATGCGCGAGCGCGGGATTGGAGACATTCCCCTTTTTGGTGGCGGCATCATCCCCGATGAAGACATACCCGAACTCAAAGCAGCCGGTGTGGACGAAATCTTCACCCCGGGCACACCCATCGAGACCATCATTTCCTACATTCGGAAGCGTTTAGGTCAGTCAGAAACAATAGCTTCCTGAAAGCACGTGCTAGGATCATTTTTTCTAGGGGCTTGTGGGCGGCGTTGGCGCTCTGGGCGGTGTTTGGAGAAAATCGAAAGCGTAGCAGCTAGGGCTTCAGGAAGCACTTCTTCTACCGAGCCAGTGTATTCCTCGGCGAAACCGATTCGAGAAGGTAAGATGAAACGAATCTGTCCTTGGGAAACCTTTTTGTCGTGCCGGATGGCCTCTAGCAGTGCTGCCACGGTGATGCCGTCGGTACTTGGCATCTGTCCTACCTGCTGGACAAGTCGTTGAAGGCGTAAGGCTTCATCGGCAGAAAGCTTTCCCACCCGGACGGCCACCTGGCAAGCCGCTACCATGCCAATCCCGACCGCCTCACCGTGGCGAAATCGCCGGTAGTGCGTCACGGCCTCGAGAGCATGACCTACGGTATGGCCAAAGTTGAGCACCTTGCGCTCACCACGCTCGCGTTCATCATGTGCGACAATCGCTGCTTTGATCCGACAGCAGTCAGCGACGACGGCTGCCAACCAGTCCCATGGCAACGGTTGGTTGAGAGCCAATGGCAACCGGGCTTCAAGCCGGGCAAAAAGGTCTGCGTCTCGGATAACGCCGTACTTGATGGCTTCGTGCCAACCGGCGTTCCATTCACGGCGTGGAAGCGTGGTTAGGGTTTCCAGGTCAGCGACAACCAAGTCCGGTTGGTGAAAGGCGCCAATGAGATTCTTTCCGGCTCGGTGGTTGATACCGGTTTTGCCGCCTACGGCGCTATCTATCATTGCCAGCAGGGTTGTCGGGAGTTGAACAAGCGCCACCCCACGCAGGTAAGTTGCTGCGGCAAAGCCTGTGATGTCGCCTACGACGCCTCCTCCCAGTGCCACTAGGACATCCTGCCGCTCTATCCGCCGGCCAATACAAAAGTCCCAGATTCGCGCCACCGTGCGCAGCGTTTTGAACCGCTCGCCGTCCGGGATGAGGCACACATAAGGACGGAAGCCCGTTGCTGCCAGGCCGTCTGTGACGGCAGAAGCGTAAAGCTGAGCAACTTTGGGAGTAGAGACAATAACGACCGAGCGCGGACGGTTGCCGAAAATCTCACGGAAGGTTTGCCCTAAAGTGCCATACCTTTGCGCCTCAATCCGAATGGGATATTGTCCACTCGTGTGGTTTACCAGAACGGTTACCGCCGGCGCTGCTGTGGCAACTGACCTAGGGTTTCCCACGGATTCTGCCATTATGCCGCACCACCGGGTTTTTTCTTCATCTGCTGGAGAACAAGGTTACGTACCTGTGCCGGCACTGTCGGATCAGTACTCAGCTCCTTGAGCTGTGCTGGCGTGAGTGTGCCCACGAGTGTTACAGCGCGCCCAAGCGGCAGCATACGATTGCGCAACAGCGCCATTTTGACGTAGTTGCGGTTTGCCCACCGGGCAGCATCGGCAATGAGTACGACAACGTGCTGATGAGTTGCTTTCCACACGGCCGTCGAAACCATGCTTTCCGTCAAGAAAGGATTGGTAAGCGCAGCCCGGACAACATCTGCACTGGCGTCATTGAGCATCTGGGGTAGAAGCCGTCCACCGTTGCTGCGTCGGGCGAGGGTGATTTTCTGGCCCAAGGGAAGGCTTTGGTACTGCTGCAGGATGGCATTTTCCGCCGCTGCTTTGAGCTCCATTGGCAGCGCTGGGGTAATGAGTACCGTGACTAAGTCGAAAAGAAAGAGGCTCGGAAGGAGCCGCAGCCCGGCCGAGGCCGGGAGTTTCGGGTTCAGTACGAGCATCCGCCGCAGGCGGTGACTGTTCTGCACTCGCTGGTCGCCGGCCATTCGACGGAGGACTTCGTGTGAGACATCGCGCCGACGGGCAATGATGGTCAGTTCCTCTTCACCTGTAGCTTCATTGTCGAGCAGGGCATGGAGTACCTCGTCTGTCGCATCAAAGGCCAGTTCAAGGCGTTCTTCCGGCGTCCCACTGCGCGCCCGCTGGACGCGCCGTAGCAAATCCAGTTGTGCGAGGCGCGCCTGTCTGGTAGCCATCTCGGCTTCGCTAATCTCAGGCGGTAGGTCGGGCGGGCTCTCAGCCTCGTCTAGGTGCTCATCGTCACGTTCCTCCGACATAGCTCCTCTCCCTTACTGGACAGTTTCAGGTTTGAGATAGGTAGCGAACCACTCGTGGACGGTTTTGTACCAAAGCTCGCTGTTTTGTGGCTTCAAAATCCAGTGTCCCTCATCCGGGAAGTAGAGCAGTCGGGAAGGGACACCACGGCGCTGCAAAGCTGTAAAAAGCTGCAAACCTTCACCGACCGGCACCCGGTAATCCAGTTCACCATGGATGACGAGGGTTGGGGTGGCAAAGTTTTTGGCAAACCGGTGGGGGGACCACTTCTCATAGAGCTCGGGGTTGTCCCATGGATTGCCTTTGAACTCCCACTCAGTAAACCACAGTTCTTCCGTTGCGCCATACATGCTAGTGAGGTTGTACACACCGGCGTGCGAGACAAATGCCTTGAACCGCTTGTCCGTGTTGTGTCCCAGCATCCAGTTGACCATGTAGCCGCCATAGCTTCCGCCAGCAGCTCCGATACGGTCGGCGTCCACGTAGCCCAGGCTGATGACGTGTTCGACGCCCTTGAGCAAGTCTACATACACCTTGCCGCCCCAGTCGCCGCTGATTTCGTCGGTAAAACGTTGGCCGTAGCCGGTCGAACCACGTGGATTGACCATGACGACAACATAGCCTGGCGCTGCAAAAAGCTGCGCATTCCAGCGGAAACTCCAGCCGTTTGACCAGGCGCCCTGCGGCCCGCCGTGGATGAGCAGAATCATTGGGTACTTTTTGCCTTCGACAAACCGGGGCGGCTTGACGATGAAGGCGTGAATGCGCGTCTCATCTGCGCCGGTAAACCAGGTTTCCTCCACTTTGCCAAAGGCAATCTCCGCCAGGAATGCTTCGTTGACCCGGGTGATCTGCTTAGGCGTGCCACCTGTGGTGGCAACGGAAAAGATTTCGTTCGGGCGCGTCAGCGTGGATTGGGTGAAGTAGAGCGTCTTGCCATCGGGCGCTACCGAAAGGTTGCCGTTTTGGCCCTGTTCCACAAGCATCCGTACGTCATTGCCGGCCAGCGTCAGGGTAAACACGGGAACTTGCCCACGATGGTCGCCGGTCAGAAACAGGGTTTGGCTATCGGGCGACCACGCCAGTTCATCGAAAGAAATGTCTACTTTGTCGCTTAGGCGACGCAGCTTGCCAGTTGCGCGCTCGTACAGGATGACCTGCTTTTTGTCCGACTCAAACATGGCGCGTTCCTGCGAAAGCCAGGCTATGTACTTTCCGTCGGGTGAGTAGCGTGGGTGGGTATCCGAACCAGGACTGGTGGAGATACGCTTTGGCTCACCACCGCCAAGCGGGACGATGAAGATGTCATTGTTTGTACTGATGGCTTCGTCGCGGTCCGTATTGCGCGCAAAGGCCAGTTCCTTGCCGTCTGGGGAGACATCGTAATCACGTCCGCTGAGGCTAAAGGGCGGGGCATCATAGTCGCCTGGCGTCAAGTCTTTTGCCACGCCACCTTCGACCGGCACGACGAAAATGTGGGTGCGTCGCCCGCCCTTGAAGCTATCCCAGTGGCGGTAAAGCAGCCGGTCGGCAATATAGGCTTTGACCTTACTGGCTTCTACAGCAGCGTACTTGCGACGGTTACAGTCCTCATCCGGGCACTCAGGATAGACTTCGGCAACAAAAATGAGATGGCGGCCGTCGGCTGTCCAAAGGATGCCAGAGACGTTTGTGAAGAAATCGGTGACTTTACGGGGTTCACCGCCGTTGCGGTGCACCGTCCAGATTTGGGCCTTGCCGTCACGATTCGAGACAAAGGCAATGGTTTGGCTATCAGGAGACCAGCAAGGGTCAGTTGCCGAATAGGGGCCGGAGACGAGTTGGTGAGCAGGACCACCACCGGTTGGCATGACCCAGAGCTCATACTGGATGCGATTGGCTGCCTTGTCTGGGACACCTTGGGTATAGGCTAAGTATTTTCCGTCTGGGGAGACCGCCACTGCCGTCAAGCGCCGGAGCTTCACAAGATCGTCGAACGACATAGGACGAGACGCTGCATAGGCTGCGCTCCAGGTCACGTTCCAGGCAGCAAGCCAGACTAAAATTTTCCAGAGCAGTTCATAGATGACACGACACCGCATGTCGGGCAACACGCTCCTAAAAGACGAGGCTAAGAAAGATGAGCAACACAGTGTAGTCTGCCAGTGCTAAAGCTGTCACCAAGGAGGCACAGAAGCGCCAACTTCCCGCGCCCGGGGTAGTCAGGCGTAGACTAGCAGAGGTTGGTGGTTCTCTAAGCAGACTGTTTAGAGCGAACTATCCTAAAAAAGACAGCAAAAAGGCAGGATAAAAGCAAGGCTGTGCGCAAAGTGGAAACCCATTAAGCCCAAGGTCATAAGTGGATTCGCGTCTAGCAAGGCTTGCGGGTGAAAAAGCAGCGGCGGGAAAACCAGGTGCATTGAGGAGAAAAGCACGCCTGGTTTCCCGTGCGGTACTGCCTAATGGGTTAGCAGCTCTCAGCGTGAGCTTCCAAAACGCGCAACAACCGTTGCCGGTGGTGGAGAACAGCCTGGCGTGCGCGCCGAAACTCTTCAAGGGCTTGTTCATCAGAGTTTGTGCGCAGCCGCCGAAGGGCATCGCTGGCAGCCATGCGGGCGCGGATAACTTCCCGCATAAGGCGGTCGAGCATCTGTACTGTGTTGCCGCCGAGCTGTTCTTCAAGCGCTTTGAGACGCGGGTTCTTCTTGGACGTAGCTTTACCCATAACATAACCTCACGAGAAGTTTTGAATTTTACCCTGCTTTGTGAGCTTTTCTACGCCAAAGGTTGGAAAAAGTGCCCGAACTTTTGCGGTTTTCTCCCCTGCTGGTTGTTACAGCTACTGCCACTGAAATTCGGGATGCCCTAGCCAACTGGGACACTCTTCCCCGAAGCTGCCTTCCAGTTGGAGAAATCATTGGTGTTAGTTCTCGCGTCTGGGTTCTTGTCACCGGCGTTGGAGCTATCCGAGCAGCCGTCGCAACAGCGTTAGCGCTTCAGGGCCAGCCTTTTGGGGCGTTGCTTCATGTCGGGTTTGGAGGAGCCTATCCGGCGTCCGGTCTCCGGGTAGGGACACTGGTCACTGCTGCAAGCGAGTGCGATCCTCAAGCCGGTATCATCACCCCCGATGGCTACCGTGACTTGAGTGGCCTTGGGTTTCCGTTGACCACGGCTTTCCCCAACCGCATCGTTTTTGACAGCCCCTGGGCAGACTGGGTGGCACGGCAAGTCGCGCCGGCTCCACGGTTGCCCTTCGCCACGGTGCAGTGCTGCTCGGGAACGAATGCAGCATCGGAAACCATGCAGTCCCGCGCGGAAGCTGCCGTTGAAAACATGGAGGGGTTGGCCGTAGCCTGGACGGCCGAACAGTTCGGCGTACCCTATGCTGCCCTGCGCGCCATCAGCAACATGACCGGGGACCGTGACCGCCAGCAGTGGAACGTGCCGGTAGCACAGGCAGCGTTAGCTCAGGCTGTCAGTGCTATTTTGGCTGCGGTGAACGTGGAAAGCGGTCGGGATTGTTTGTAAACACGGCATCTACGTCACGTTCATAGAGAAAGTGCCGCATTTCGGCTTCGACATCGGGGAAATTGCCGGTAGCATTCGACCTAAACGTGTACAGTGTCACCGACAGGCCGGCAGCCCGGGCCCAGCGCACCACTTCCGGCGTCTGAAGAACAATCTGCTTGGAAGGTCCGACACCGTCGGCAAAACGCCGAATGCGGCGCATGCCTGCCGGAGAAATCCAGTCACCGGGTGCTTCATCATCAATCAGGAAAACCAGCGGCAGGCGACAGCCCAGCCGGCGCAACCGACGCAGGCTTTCGGCGTCGAACGACTGGATAACAACCGGCGTCTGGGGATCGGCGCCGGGGCGGTCAAGCTGGTTTTTCCTGAGGATGTCGAGCAGAGCCCGTGGCATGTCAAACCCAAGGGCAGCGTACTTTGCCGGACTTTTCATTTCCGGGTAAATCCCGGCTTGCCCACGGACGGCATCAATCATTTCCTGAAATGTTGGGATTTGCTCGCCGGCAAACTGCGGACCAAACCAGCTTCCGGCATCAAGCCGTTTGAGTTCTGCTAGGGTGAAGTCCACGACGGGCCAGACCCGCCGCGTGTGTCCGTTGACGGTCTCCAGTCGTCCCCGGTCGGGATACACGGTTCGGACATTGGTCGTGCGCTCTAGGGTGGTATCGTGCAAGCACACCAGCACACCGTCCTTGGTCAACTGCAAATCCGGCTCAACGTAGTCAGCGCCCTGCTGAATCGCCAGGCGATAGGCCGCCAGGGTGTGTTCTGGGGCATAGGCAGAAGCGCCTCGATGGGCGATGTTGATTTTCCGCCCTTTAGGATACTGCCCATGACCGGGTTGTGAAGTGCCGGCTAAGCTGACACCGGCAAGCACACACAGAAGAAGCAACCAGCGGGTAGGAGTTTGCCCAAAGGGCGTCCGAAAACATGGAATCCGAAAACATGGAAATGGCATCCGAGATTCTCCAAAAGTGTGAATTCCGGGGCTGCCAGCGTGAGGACGAATTGTGACAATGGAAAGTATCTTCGTCTGAATTTACGGTTGTGTTACACTGGTGTAATGGGCGCTTTTTAGGCTGTCCAGTGGAGAAAATGCTGAAAAAGATAGCCTTTTTGGTTCACACGCATGGCGTTGGCGCAGCTCTGTAGCAGCAATGCTGTGTTCCATTGGAGGGGCAAAGGAAGCGTCCATAGGAGGTACAAAAAAATGGATGCCTTCGCATTGGACGCACGAGTGCAGCGGTTGCGCGATAAGGTCTTGCTGCTAGGCGGGCAGTCTGAGGACTCGCTTTCGCGTGCACTTGGTGCCCTTATCCGGCGCAGCTCAACCCTAGCCGAGCAGGTCATCCAAGGTGACGATGCTATTGACTCCGTTGAGTCCGAGATTGACGAAATGTGCGCCGAGCTGCTTGTCAATGCAGCCGAGCTAAGCCAAGCCGATTTGCGATTTGTGATTGGTGTCATCCGCACGGCGCCGATGATTGAGCGCATTGCTGACCATGCGGTCAACATTGCCCGGCATGCCCTCCGCCTCAACGATGAACCAGAGCTAAGACCCTATGTAGCGCTGCCCCAAATGGCAAGCCTTGTGCAGAAGATGTTGGCAGACGCCCTCGATGCCTTGACCCAGGGCGATGCAGCCAAGGCACGCCAGACGATTCGGTTTGACGACAAGGTAGATGTGCTTTACCGCCGTCTCTTCGGTGAACTGACAAACGTGATGGTCAAAGACTCCAGTGTGGTGATTCGCGCTACGGAGCTGTTGTTTGTCATCAAACACTTGGAGCGAATTGCCGACTACGCGACCAACATCTGCGAACAGGTGGTTTATCTGGCCGAAGGTCGCGCTATCAAGCATACGGCAGATGCCTGGCAGTCTGGCGACAGCGAGTCAGAGTCATAAGCCGGTGGGGATGGCTTGATTAGGGAACCCTTACAAAGGAGAGCCAGCTAATGAAACGCAGTATTGTCATCATCGAGGATGACACCGATATTGCCCAATCTATTCGTTACAACCTCGAACAGGAAGGGTCCTTTCACGTCACCATCACAACCACCGGGGAAGCCGGGCTCCGAACTGTGCTGGAACACCCGCCAAACCTGATTTTGTTGGACATCAACTTGCCGTTGATGAACGGTTTTGAGATTTGCCGACGCCTGCGCCGCGAAGAAGCTACGGCCCACGTGCCCATCATCATGCTGACCGCACGGACGGACGAAACCGATAAAATCCACGGCCTTGGGCTGGGCGCCGACGATTACATAACCAAGCCGTTTAGCGTGCGTGAGCTGATGGCCCGCATCAACGCTGTCCTGCGCCGCACGGAAGGCACGCCTTCGTCTGTCTACGACGACGGGACGCTGTTTATTGACTACAACCACTTTGTCGTTCGCTGCCAGGGACAGGAAATCAACCTGACCCGCAAGGAGTTTGCCCTGCTCAAGCTTCTAGCTCAGAGCAAGGGACGGGTTCTTACCCGGGAATATCTGTTAGACCGCGTGTGGGGGATTGACTACGATGGGGAAACGCGTACGCTGGATGTCCATATCCGGCGCGTGCGCCAAAAACTCGGCATTGACGGGTACATCGAAACAGCCGTTGGTATTGGCTACCGTTTTGTCGAAGCCGGTAAGCAAGCAACAAAGCCCACAAAACACGGGGAGAAATCCGTAGAACCGTGACCGGAAGCCACGGTCGTCAGAGTGCTCGTTGAGACCTCTTCCAGCCCGAGCCTTCCTCCATGAGCTTTCGACTCGATCAGTACTCCCAGCCGTTGCTTGAAGCAGTCCTTGGTTCATTGCGCGAGGGCATCCTCGTCATTGACCAGCAGACGGAAGTGGTGCTCTACAACCAGGCTGCCATTGACATTTTCAACCTCTCGCCGGTGATGACCGGGCCGCTTCGCCTGATTGACATTACTCGGAACAAAGCCATTCACGATGGCTTTCGCCAAGTGCTAGAGGAAGGGCGTCCGTTCGATGCCGAACTGGAGATTTTCGGCATCCAAGAGCGCACCTTCAGCTTTCGCGCCACACCGCTCATTATGCCCTCAGCCCATGAGGTTGTTGGCGCCATCGGAGTGTTTTTCGACGTCACGCAACTGGTGCGCTTAGAACGGGTGCGCCGGGAGTTTTTCGCCAATCTGTCCCACGAGCTGCGTACGCCGCTGACTTCGATCTTAGCCTACGTCGAAACGCTACTCAACGGAGCTATCTACGACAACGAAAACAACATTCAGTTCTTGCAAATCATCAACAAGCATGCAACCCGCATGCAGAACCTCGTACGCGACATTGCTGATTTGTCGGCTATCGAAGCCGGCGAGTTCAAACTCGAACCAGTAACCATTGAGCTCAAAGCATTTGTAGACAACCTTGCCGTCTTGGTGCTGCCAGAAGCCACTACCCGGCAGGTGACGTTTCGGAACGAAGTGCCAGCCGGAGTTCAGGTTTACGCTGACCCACAGGCTCTGGAGCAGATTCTGATGAATCTCATCATCAACGCTGTCAAGTTCAACCGGCCGGGCGGGGAAGTCGTCGTAACAGCCAACTTTGAAAGTGACGTCCGCACCGTGATTGCCGTCCGAGACACAGGAATAGGCATTGAGGCCAAGCACCTTGGTCGCATCTTTGAACGCCTTTACCGGGTAGACAAATCGCGCTCCCAGGAAGTTGGGGGTACCGGGCTCGGGCTGGCTATTGTCAAACATCTGGTTTTGAACCACGGCGGTGACATTTCTGTAGACAGCACCCCCGGCGTTGGGTCGGAATTTCGTGTCCGCCTGCCGCGCCCCGTGACAGCACTACCTTCTATGTCATCCACAACTACCTGATGGCTTGCTTTTTGTCAGGGCAGCGCCCGAAGTTCCTCAAAACCGGCTGATGGGTGGTTTGGTTGGAGGATTTGGCGACAGGCTCAGATCACCGGCGCGGGTCAGAGTGCGTCTTTCCATTTCCTCACGCGCCTGATCGACTGTGGTTTGAATGCCTTTTGTCCGCAGCACAAACTCATCGCGGTTGCTGGCGCCAGCCAGCGCTTGTTCGTAGGAAATCAGACCTCGATTGAAAAGATCGTAAAGTGACTGGTCAAAGGTCTGCATGCCGTATTGCGAAGTACCCTGGGCGATGGCTTCGCGAATATTCGGGGTTTTCTCCTGATGGATAATGCAGTCACGGATATAAGGGGTTGAGATCAAAACCTCAACCGCCGGAACTCGTCCTGTGCCGTCTTTGTTGCGGATAAGGCGCTGGGAAATGACTGCTTTGAGAACTGACGCGAGCTGAAGGCGAATCGCCTGCTGTTGGTGCGGCGGGAAGATAGACACAATCCGCGTGATGGTTTCCGTCGCGTCCAAAGTGTGGAGGGTAGACAGGACCAAGTGCCCAGTTTCAGCCGCCGTCAGGGCTGTCTCAATGGTTTCTTGGTCGCGCATTTCACCCACAAGGATAACATCTGGGTCCTGACGTAAGGCTCCGCGCAGGGCTTCCTGAAAGCTACGGGTATCTACGTCCACTTCGCGCTGGTTGACAAAGGAACGACGGTCCCGGTGGAGAAACTCAATGGGGTCTTCAATTGTGATGATGTGATCGGTACGGGTGCGATTGATGCAGTCAATGATGGCTGCCAAGGTAGTAGATTTGCCAGAGCCGGTCGTGCCCGTGACCAGAACGAGCCCCCGCCGTTCCTCGGCAATTTTTTCAATAACAGGCGGCAGTTGCAGCTCCGCGATGGTACGTATAGTCATTGGAATGACGCGGAATACCATGCCGACGGCGCCTCGCTGCTGGAAGACATTACACCGGAACCGCCCTAGACCAGAAACGCTATAGGCAATGTCAACTTCGCAGGCGTCCTTGAAGCGTTGTTTCTGGCGGTTGTTCATGATGCTGAATGCCATCGCCAGGGTATCTTCGGGCGTTAAGCGAGGGAATTCCGTCAGGGGCATCAGTTCGCCGTTAACTCGGATGAAGGGATGAGAACCGGCTTTGATGTGAAGATCGGAAGCGCCCTTTGAGCAAGCCAGAGCAAGAAGTGCGTCAACGGTTAGCGGAGGTTGCATAACATGAGCCCCCCAAAGACAAGGGATGTATTCAGAAGCTGTGCTCGACGCCGTCAAAGTAGGTTATGGTTCGGAACTGCCGATAGCGTTCGTTGATCTCTTCACGGGTTAGCGCCAGCAGCCGTTCAACACCAAAGGCTTCAATCGTGAATGATGCCATAACGGAACCGTAAATCATCGCCTTGCGGAGCGCGCCTTCATCTAACCAACTGCCGGTTGCTGCGAGGTAGCCCATCACGCCCCCGGCAAACGTATCGCCTGCGCCCGTCGGGTCTACGACATTTTCCTGCGGAAAGCCAGGAATGGCAAAAAAGGAGTTTTCCCCAAAGAGGGTCGCGCCGTACTCGCCGCGTTTGATGATGAGGCGTTTTGGACCGAGCGCCATAATGGCTTTGGCAGCGCGAATGACGTTGGGATCGCGGGCTAGTTGGCGCGCTTCTTCATCGTTGATAATCAGCAAGTCAACACACTGGAGCGTTTCACGTAGTTCGTTAGGTGTGCCCCGGATCCAGAAATCCATCGTATCCATCGCCGTCAGACGCGCGCGGCTCTGCTGCCACACGTCCCGTTGCAGCACCGGGTGGGCGTTGCCGAGAAACAGGTAAGGAATCTCCTGGTGGGCCGGCGAAATCCGCGGCTGAAAGTCGGCAAACACGTTAAGTTGGGTGTCGAGCGTCGTCCGGGTGTTGAAGTCATAACCATATTCGCCCGTCCAGCGAAAACTTTTGCCATCCTTGCGACGCTCGACCCCGGAAAGATCAATGCCCCGTGCATCGAAGATGCGCTCATGCTCGTCCGTAAAGTCCTCACCAACAATCCCAACGACGCTGACTTTGGTAAAGAATGAGGCAGCAATAGAAAAGTAGGTTGCTGCCCCGGCTAGGAGGTTTGTTCGTTCGGCAAAGGGTGTCTTGACGTGGTCAAAGGCGATGGTTCCCACAACGAGAATACTCATAACGGCTGGTTTGTTCCTAAAAGCCCAGATTGGAAAGATGTTTAGACCTGAGAATGTGAAGAAAAGGCCATCTCAAAGCAAGCATGAAAATGTGTGTGCTAAGGGCCTCAGACCAACCGGCTGAGCTTCCGTGACCCAAGCCTGCGTGTTTATCTGCGGTAACCGGTTTTACTGGCTTAGTAACCACTCCAGCAGTGCCATGCGCACCGCAACGCCGTGCGTAACCTGCGCCTGGATAACCGACTGCATCCCATCGGCCACTTCAGAAGCAATTTCAACTTCTCGGTTGATAGGGCCTGGATGAAGCACAAGGGCATTGGGTTTGGCCCAGGCGAGGCGCTCAGGGGTAAGGCCGAAGTGGGTGAAATATTCACTGAGCGAGGGAAAAAATGCTCCATCGAGGCGTTCCTGCTGAATGCGCAGCACCATGATGGCATCGGCATCAGCAATGGCTGCGCGCATGTTATCGGTAACCCGTACAGTGCCGGGCCAGCCGTCGGCAAACTGCTCAATACCCGGTGCCCGCAGCGTGCGCGGCCCACCCAGCCGTATGTGAGCCCCCATCATCGCCAAGAGCCGGACGTTCGAGCGGGCAACCCGGCTGTGCCGAATGTCCCCTAGTATGGCAATCTGGAGTCCATCAAGGCGGCCGAAATGGCGGCGCAGGGTGAAGGCGTCTAGAAGAGCCTGGGTCGGATGCTCATGCTCTCCATCGCCGGCATTGATGAAGTGCGCCTGTGAAAACCGGGCTAAGAAGTGCGGGACGCCTGGCACGGCATGCCGGACCACAACCACGTCTGGCATCATGGCATCAAGCGTTAGGATCGTGTCACGTAGGGTTTCGCCCTTGGCCAGACTCGACATGCCGACAACGATATTGACGACTTTCAAACCGAGCCGTTTAGCTGCCAGTTCAAAGGACGTACGGGTGCGGGTCGAAGCTTCCGAAAACAGCGTCACCAAGTGCTTGCCCTGCAACCGGGCACGGATGGCTTCTGGAGCGGTGGTGGGGGGCAAAAAACGTTCAGCACGGTCAAGCAGCTCCGTTACCAGTTCCGGTGACAGGTCGGCAGTATCAAGAAAGTCTTTCATAGCGGCTCAGCCGACGAGATGCTTTCAAGAGGCTCTTTCACTCTTTGGAAGCCGAGGCTGGCTCGACAATGAGGACTTGTTCGGCACCATCGATGTCGGAGACCATGACCTTGACGATTTCCGTGGCCTTGGTTGGAATGCGTTCTCCGACAAAATCAGCCTGAATGGGGACTTCCCGGTGCCCACGGTCAATGAGTACGGCCAACTGCACCCGTTGCGGCCGGCCTAGGTCAAACAGGGCATCGAGCGCCGCGCGGACGGTACGTCCTGTGTAGAGGACATCATCCACGATGACGACCGTTTTGGATGAGAGATCGTGGGGCATTGCCGTGGCGTTGACGACCGGCTTCGGCGCAACCAGCGACAGATCATCCCGGTAGAGCGTAATGTCAAGCACGCCAATTTGCGGGCGTGCGCCTTCTAGCTTTTCGATGGCATTGGCAATTCGTTCAGCCAGCGGCACACCTCGCCGACGAATGCCGGCAATGACGAGATTCTGCACTCCACGGTTGCGTTCCACGATTTCCGAAGCCATCCGCGCCAAGGCGCGCTGCATGGCTGCGGCATCCATCAGGCGGACTTTTTCGATGAACTCCATAGCTTACATCCGCTTAACAAGAAGGTTGAGACAGGAGCGTACCCTATGGCGCATTGAGCGGCGGACGCCAATGTATTCCTGCTTGTAGCATGGCGCTGGCCTAAGACAAAAGCACTGCCGGGTTTTCCTCCCCGGCTGGCTTGGTTTAGATTCGAGCCATGATACGCACTGCACCTTACACCCGTGACCTGCTTCCGGCAGCTTTGTCCAACGACCGAGATGCGTCGGCTTTTATCCATCGTTTTCAGTTTGTCGAAGACCTTGCCCGCGAGTGGTTTCGCCGCTACGGCTTCCAGGAAATTCGGACGCCCATCTTTGAGCGAACAGAACTGTTTGTCCGTGGCGTCGGATCGGAAACCGACATCGTGACGAAGGAAATGTACACTTGGCGCGACCGCGCCGGGGAGGATGGCGAAGGGGAAAGCCTGACGCTCCGCCCGGAAAGCACCGCGCCGGTGGCACGGGCGTACATCCAGCACCAGATGTGGCAGCGTGCAGAGACGGTGCGCCTGTACTACATCGGGCCGCAGTTTCGCCGCGAACGGGGACAGCGCGGCCGATTCCGGCAATTTTTCCAAATCGGGGCGGAGGTGCTCGGAAGCAGCGATCATCCTGCGCTGGACGCCGAAGGAATTGAGCTGGTGATGGGGTTGCTAACCGAAGCCGGAATCCCCAAGCTTGAGCTCCGCCTCAACACCGTGGGCAATGCCGCTGGCCGGGCGCGTTTCGTTGCCGTCATCCGTGAGACTCTCGCTCCCCGCGCGCACGAGCTATCAGAAGATTCCCGGCGGCGACTTGAAACCAATCCCTTGCGAATCCTGGACTCCAAAGCCGAGCAGGATCAGCCGTTGATTGCCACTCTGCCGCCTATCTATGACGTGCTTGACGAAGCCTGCCGCGCACACTTTGATGCGGTTCGGCGCTACCTGGATAGGGCTGGCATCCCGTATGTTGTGGATGCCCGACTGGTACGCGGACTAGACTACTACACGCAAACCGTTTTCGAGGTTGTCTCTCAAGCCCCTGCCATTGGAGCCCAAAACGCACTGGCCGGCGGCGGTCGCTATGACGGGCTGGTCGAAACCCTAGGTGGACCGCCAACGAAGGGATTTGGTTTTGCCCTAGGGCTCGACCGGGTTGTCTTGGCTATGCCGGAAGAGCAGGCACCAGAGCCACGACCGGAGCTATTTGTGATTTATCTTGGTGAGTCGGCACTAGAGCCGGCTCTCGAGGCTGTACGGCAGGCACGGCGCGCTGGCGTGGCCACCTTGTTTGACCCGTCCCCGCGCAGTCTCAAAAGTGCCCTGCGGCTGGCAAACAAGTGTGGCGCGCGTTTTGCCCTGTTGCTGGGTGAGGCAGAACTAGCCAGCGGGCAGTGGGTAGTACGTGACCTGATGCGCGCCGAACAGACCACTGTTCCCGCCGAGGGGTGGCTGCAATATCTTCTCGCTAAGCGCGGATAACGCCCCAGATTCACCTCTATGCACCTTGAGATTCCCCTGCTGCGGGACATTGTCCTGCTGCTGCTGACTTCACTACCCATTGTCTTTGTCTGCGGACGGCTGCGACTACCGACCATCATCGGCTACATGCTGACCGGGGTAGTCATCGGGCCGTCGGGGTTGGGCGTCATTGGTGATGTGGAGGCTGTGGAAACCCTGGCCGAAATTGGCGTTGTGCTGCTGCTGTTTACGATCGGGCTCGAATTCTCGCTTGAAAAGCTGCTGGCGATGCAGCGAGTTGTGTTTCTAGGCGGCGGGATACAGGTGGGGCTGACGATTGTTGCCGCGATGCTGTTAGCCCACTGGGGCGCAGAGGTGGCGTGGCCGTCGGCCATTTTCATCGGCTTTCTCGTAGCACTTTCCAGCACTGCTATTGTGCTCAGAACCTACGTGGACCGAGCTGAGGTGGATACGCCGCACGGCCGGGTAGCGACTGGCATCCTCCTGTTCCAGGACTTGTGCGTTGTCCCAATGATGCTGTTTCTCCCGCTGCTGTCGGGCTGGCAGGCGACCAATTTCTGGTACGTCCTAAAAACCCTGGGACTGGCTGCCGGGTCTGTACTACTCATTCTACTTCTGGCGCGGCGTGTCTTTCCGTGGCTGCTGCACTGGCTGGTGACGCTTCGTAGCCGGGAAGTGTTTGTAAGCTTTGCTGTGCTGGCCTGCCTGGGAACAGCTTGGCTTACCTCCCAGACCGGGTTGTCGCTGGCGCTCGGCGCCTTCATTGCCGGGGTGGTGCTGTCGGAGTCGGAGTACAGCCACCAGATCGTGGCAGACATCCTGCCGTTTCGGGACATCTTCAACGGCATCTTTTTTGTGTCTATTGGGATGCTGCTGTCGTTGCAGGTCCTTGCCATGACATGGCCAGTGGTGCTGGGGCTGGTGGCGTTTATCGTAGTGGGTAAGACAGTGCTGGCTTTTGTGTCCATCAAGGTGCTGGGCCACACGCCGCGCGTAGCTTTGATGGCGGCTCTGGGCATCGCCCAGATCGGAGAGTTTTCATTCGTCTTGCTCAAGGTGGGGTCCGAAGCCGGTCTGTTAGCAGGTGCGGCTTACCAGACCTTCCTGGCAGCTTCGATTCTGACAATGCTGGCCACGCCGTTTCTCATTGCTCTGGCTCCGGCGCTTGGCTACCAGGCTGGCCGGTGGACTGGCATTGCTGACACCCCGGACACGGGAGCGGCTGAACTGCCCCCGGTGAGCGGACACGTCATCATCGCCGGGTATGGTCTCAACGGGCGCAATCTGGCGCGCGTTCTCCGAGCAGCAGGCATTCCCTATCGCATCATTGAACTCAACATCGAATCCATCCGAGCCGGCAAAAAGCAGGGTGAACCGATCATTTACGGCGATGGAACTCGCCGCGAGGTGCTGCATGCCGCCCGAATCGAAGCAGCGCGTGTGCTGGTTGTAGCCATTTCGGACGCCACTGCCACACGACGCATTGCGGCGCTAGCACGTGAGATGAATCCACATCTGCACATCATCGTGCGGACGCGCTTCGTTTCAGAGATGGACGGTCTCTATGCCCTAGGCGTCCAGCAGGTTATTCCCGAAGAGTTTGAGACAAGCCTAGAAATTTTTGCCCGTGTGTTGCGCGAGTACGGATTGTCACGGCAGTACATTCAGCAGCAGGTGGAGACGATTCGTCGCGAGGGCTACCGCTTGCTCGATACCGCGTGCCCGGAGCAGAACACCTTGATGACCGATCTGGCAACTGTCATCGAGAACGCGACGACATTAGCGCTGCGCTTACCGCCCGAAGGGTTGGCAATTGGCCAATCGCTGCGCAAGCTGGCCTTGCGTCCAACCTTTGGGGTAACGGTGGTAGCCGTACGGCGGGGTTCGGAGACAACGGTCAATCCTGATGCCGATTTTGTGCTTGAAGCCGGAGATGTCTTGGTGTTGCTGGGGCGTCCCGAAAAACTAGAGAATGCCACGGCGTATTTGACTGGTCAGGCGTCCCAGGTTGAGGGGGAGCAGGTGCATTGAGGTCACGCGCACCGTCCGATGATCACTACCGTGACATTCTGACCCTTCCCAATCTCATCACCCTGCTGCGCATTCTGTTGGTGCCAGTGTTTGTGGTGTGTTTTCTGCGCGGCTGGTTCTGGTGGGCGACGTTGGCTTTTACGCTGGCTGGACTATCGGATGCGATGGATGGGTGGTTGGCGCGGCGTCTTCAGGCGCAGAGTCAGCTTGGGCAGGCACTTGACCCGATTGCCGACAAGCTGCTGATGCTATCAAGCTACATTGTGATGGCTATTCCTACTGAAGCTAACGTGCCGATTCCATGGTGGCTTTCCGGGGTTGTCATAGGGCGCGATGTCGGGATTGTGCTGACGGCGGCCATCATTGCGCAGCTTACGGGCTTTCGGGATTTCAAGCCATCGCTGCCGGGCAAGGTGAGTACGTTTTGCCAGGTAGTGCTCATTGTGGTCTATCTCATTGCACAGGTGTGGGCAGTGGTGCATCCACTGCTGCCGGGGTGTGTGGCCGTTGTTTTTGGGATGACGGTGTATTCCGGGTTGCACTACATTTGGTTCGTCACACGTGAAGTCCGGGAATTTCGCCGCCGCACGGGGGACTCCCTGCCATGACAGAGTTGCCATCAGTTGCCAGACCAGACGAAGCTTCCGGGCGTGTGCCGTTGCCGCCGGCAGTGGGCTGGCGGCAGTTGCGCTGGGCGCGTTGGTTCCCGTCGGTGGCGGCCATGTTGGTTGTGCTGGCGGCTTGGGGGCTGCTTTCGGGGCTATTGGTCCATTTGTCCTACATTTTTCAACCGGTTTTTGTGCCCCTGCTTATCTCCGGCGCTCTGGCTTATCTTATCAAGCCGCTGGCAGACTGGTTGGAGCACTTTGGAAAGCAGTGGGTGCGTCCTGCCGGCCTCCGGCACACGCTATCTGTTCTGATGGCGATGGCCGTCGCAGTTCTGGGGTTAGCACTCGGGCTATTTGTTGTCATTCCGAGCCTGGCTACACAACTAACCCTCGCTGCCAAGCGGCTTCCGGCTGGTTATCAGCGCGGTATGGCGGTGGCACAACCTATCCTCGAAGGTCTCCAGCAGCGCTATCCAAAGCAATATGAGCAAGTTGTAGCCGCCATTCATGACCGCATTGCCGACCCTTCGGCGCTGATAGAACCGATACTGGCGGGGTTGAGCGCCACCTTTTCCAATGCCATCGGAGTGGCGACGAGCCTCATCAACCTGCTGCTGATTCCCTTTTTCGTGTATTACATCCTCAAGGATGCCGGCCGTCTTGAGCGCCGTCTCTTGCTGCTTGTGCCGATGCGTCACCGGGCAATCGTTGATGACATGGTGTCTAAAGTTGATCTCGCGCTCAGCAGTTTCGTGCGCGGGCAGCTCATTGTGTGCTTTTTGATGAGTTTGCTGTACACGTTAGGTTTCAGCCTGCTTGGCATCCCTTCAGCCCTGTCGTTGGGCTTTCTGTCCGGGTTTGGGCATCTTGTTCCCTACATTGGCACCTTCCTCGCTGGCTTGCTTACCTGTACCATTGCCCTGTCGGATGCCCCTTCTCTCGTACAGCTTGGGTTGGTGATTGGCGTCTATGTTGTTGTGCAAAGCATTGAAAGCTTTTACCTGACGCCTTTTGTTCTAGGGGAGCGCTTGGATTTGCATCCTTTCCTAGTCATTGTCGGACTGCTGATAGGACACCATTTGTTTGGGATTTTAGGGGTCGTGCTGACCGTACCGTGCCTGGCGGTTGGGAAAGTCCTAGTTGGCATCAGCCTTGAGTATTACGAGCGTTCGGATTTTTATCGCTATGGCGCTTTGCCGCCTGCCTTCCCGGCGTCCTCTAAGACGGTGGCTACCGAAGCGTCAACGGAGGAGGCATCGGCTGTGGCGGCTACGACCTCGGCTTCAGCTTCATAACCTACACGAACTATTCATGACAGCAACCCTGCCTGTTTTTGAATCTTCGCTTGAAACTGCTCAGAAACCTGCTTCCTACCCGGCAGCCGGTTGGCAGTATTCGTGGATGGACGGCTTGCTGGGCATGAGTCAGTGGCTGGTCTTGGCATTATGGCTAGGGGCAATGGTGTTTTTCAGCGCAGTGGTTGCGCCGAGCGCTTTTGGCGTACTGCCTACGCGCCACCTGGCCGGAACGTTGGTGGGTAGCGTTCTGAGCAAGTTGGAGTGGTGGGGGCTGGTCTGTGGGGTGCTGCTTACCGGCATCCAGGCGGCTCTGGTCGTCCGCACCGGAAAACGCGCGACCTGGGCCGGCCGCTTTGCTGTGGGGCTGCCCATAGTGATGACGATAACTGTTGCCATCTCGAAATTCGTGGTTTCGGCTAAGTTGGCAGCGATTCGTGCAGCGCTTGGCAACGAGCTGGAAAAACTGCCTCTAAGTGACCCTACTCGTCTGACATTCGCTACCTGGCATCAGTATTCAGTGTGGTTGATGGGCACCAATATTTTGGCTGCTGTTGCGTTGATTGTCGTACACCACATGTGGCTTATGCCCCAATTCCATAGGGGCAAAACTGGTGCTTGAAACTTGCCCGTGGTGTGCGTTTGCTTTGCACATTCCAAGCTGGAAGGACCATGGAACTGGTATTGACGTACCTTAGTGGTCACCGGGCCGGTGAGCATGTCGTTGTGACAGATACCGACTTTTTCATTGGGCGGAATCCATCCGAATGCCGGCTGTGTTTTGCCGATCAAGAGCAGGGGGTCTCACGGCGACATGCCAGAATCACTTGGCAAAACGGCATCTGGATGATTGCCGACGCTGGCAGCAGCTACGGCACGTTTGTCAACGGGAAGCGGCTTCAGGGGCCGGTGCCGCTAAGTATTGGAGCTGTCATCCAGTTGGGAGAAGGCGGCCCGCGTCTGCGGGTTGAACGTTTGGATGCTGCCCCACAGGCTTTGTCCTTGCCACCGTCGTCTCATGGACACCCGGCTTCCTCGGCAATCGGCTTCAACCTTAGCGGGAAGTCCAACCACGACCAGAAGCTACATCACTTCCCTGAGGGACGGGCTTTAGTTTCTGGAAGACCTTGGTCTACGCCGTATTTAGAACTGCTCAATGGCGATACTCCACGTCGGATTGCGTTGTCAGCTTCTAGGGTGACCATCGGGCGTGACGGAGAAAACACAATTGCGCTTGACCCACAACGGTTTCCGACCGTTTCACGCCAACACGCAGTCATCGAGCAGCAGGAAGAGGACTATTTCATCCGTGACCTAGGGTCATTCAACGGGACGTTGGTCAACGGTTACCGGATTGCTGCACCTACTTTGCTGCGGCCTGGCGCACTGATTGAGATCGGCGTCGGCGGAGCGAAGTTCCGTTTTGTCGTGCCGGAGATGGCTTCAGAAGAGACGCCGACTGGAGAGCATACCGTAGCGCTGACTTCATCGGAGAGAAGGCGTACAACGACTCCACAGAAGCTTACAGAGGCTAGCAACTTTGTAACACGCAAGAACTTTGTCGAAGGCAAAGTGCCCGGATGTCTAACCGTAGGACGGGCCCCAGAAAACGACATTCAGCTTGATTTGCTCCAGATTTCCAAACGTCATGCCGTCTTTAGGCGGGACACCCAAGGGTGGACGCTAGAAGACCTCGAAAGTACAAATGGAGTATACGTCAATGGCCGCCGAATCAAGCAGTGTCGGCTGCGCGCAACGGATGTCATCCAGATTGGTCCATTTCTCTTTCGGCTTGAACCCGAAGGCGTCGCCGTCTTTGACACGCGCAGTCGTGCCAGGATTGATGTATTTGACCTAACCAAGGAAGTGCCCAACCGCCATGGGACGGGTAAAGTGCGATTGCTGGACCGGATTCGGCTTTCTATTCCGGCCAACGAGTTCGTGGGGCTATTCGGTCCTTCAGGGGCCGGCAAATCTACCCTCATAGATGCTCTCAACGGTATGCGACCAGCCGAGCAGGGGATTGTGCTGGTCAATGGGATAAACCTCTACGAAAACATTGACTGCTTCAAGCAATCTATTGGGTACGTTCCTCAAGACGACATTGTTCACCGTGAGTTGACCGTCGAGCAGACGCTGTATTACGTCGCCAGAATGCGCCTTTCGTCCGACACAAGTGAAGAAGAAATCGAGCGTATTCTGACGGAAGTGCTCGATGTGACAGGACTGAGCACGCGCCGCAAGGTTCCTGTGAGCCAGCTTTCCGGTGGGCAGCGCAAGCGTGTTTCAATTGCCGTCGAGTTGGTGACGCAGCCTGGCATCATTTTTCTCGATGAACCAACTTCAGGGCTCGATCCGGCCACCGAAGAAAAGATCATGCATCTGTTTCGGCAGATTGCTCTGGGTGGGCACTCGGTCATTATGACGACGCACGCTATGGAGAACGCCAAGCTGTTTGACAAGATTGTTGTTCTCATGCGTGGAAGGTTGGTGTGGTTTGGCCCGCCGTCAGAGGCCTTAGATTACTTTGGCATTGCTAGCGTCAAGGAACTGTTCGACAAGCTGGGCGATCCAAACAGCGATGAGCTGGCTATTGCTTGGCAGCGGAAATTCGAGCAGTCAGATGCCTATCAGAAATACGTCCAAGCACCACTAATTGAGCTTACCCAGAAGCCGCCAGCAGCCAAACGTCCTGAAAGAAGCCACCTTACGCTTTGGCGAAGCTTAGAGCAGACGCTGGTGCTTTCAGCGCGTTATGCGCGCGTCATGCTAGCCGACCGGCTCAACCTGATCATTTTGTTCGGACAAGCGCCGATTATCGCTCTACTAACGGGCATGGCTGTTGGGCAGAGTTGGGCACGTGATTTTCCGTACTTCGTTTTGGCTCTGTCAGTTATTTGGTTTGGCTGCTCAAATGCTGCACGGGAAATTGTCAAGGAGGCAAGCATTTACAAGCGGGAGCGCATGTTCAACCTAGGGATTGTCCCCTATGTTGGCTCTAAGCTCGTGGTGCTGACGGCGATTGGCTTTGTGCAGGTCGCTTTGCTGTATGGGGTAATGGCGGCTGTGGAGTCTGTGCCGGGACCGCCACTGCTTGTCCTGCCCTACTTGATGATCTCACACGTGGTGGGCATTGCTATGGGTTTGTTGATTTCGGCCCTAGTACAGACTTCAGAGATGGCAACAAGCCTTGTGCCGTTGGTGCTTATTCCACAGATTTTGTTTGGTGGTTTGTTGCTTCCCAACGAGGGGGTAGCTAAGGGCGTAAGTCTAGTGATGCCAGCGATGTGGTCTTATGACGCGCTCAAGCGGATTGGCGTCAGGCAGGGCGGACTGGGGGTGTTGCGTGGGGTAGGCGGGGAAGATGATCCCAGTGGTGAAATCGGGCGCATCAAGCAGCAGAACCAGCAGGCCATTGACGATTTCAAGGAACAGCTTGAAGCCTACCGGAAGCGGCAGCAGCAGCGACTGGATGAATACAAAAACGACCTGGAGGGCTTCCTGCGGACAGGTGGTGTGCGACCGGAGATGCCCAAGCCGGAAAAAGCGCCGGAAGCGCCGCGCATTGAATATCCGCCCGAAGACAAGTCGCGTTTCGTCGGCTTTCTCAATGATTTTGGAAGCCTGCTGCTCGATGTCGGGGTGCTGATGGGGATGTTCCTGACACTGTTCTTTCTGACAATGCTGGTGCTTCGCAGCAAGGACATTCTCGGATGAATGGCAGGGAGTGCGTCACCAGTGAGACACTGGAGCTGGCCGGGCAGGAAAGTCTGGTGCGTCATCCGCTAACTTGGATTCTGCTGGCCTATACGGCCTTAGGGCTAGGCTCGCTTGTAGTGTACCAGTTTCAAATCAACCCGGACGGCATTTCCTACTTGGACATTGCTGAGAAATATGTGCGGGGTGACGTATGGGGCGCTGTTAATGCGTACTGGAGTCCGCTCATCTCGTGGCTGACAGCCGTGTTGCGTCTTTTGGGGCTGCCGCCGCAGGTGGCCATCAAGCTGGTGTTGCTGATGAGTGGAGCCGTGGCGCTGGGAGGGGTGTGGCGTCTTTTGGGGGACTGCCCCGTGTGGGTGCGTGCTGTTGCGACAAGTGGGGCTGTTCCGCTCACTGTGTACTATGCCCTGCACGTCATTACGCCGGACCTTCTCGTGGCAGCGGTGCTGGCATGGTACGCAGTGTGGTTGGTGGAAGGGCGGCTGGATGTTCGGGCGTCGGTGTGGGGTGGGGTGTTGGTGGCGCTTGGGTATTTTGCGAAGGCGTTTGCGCTGCCGTTTTGCCTGATGCATCTGTGTGGGTGGCGGTTGCTGGAGGAGCGGCAGGTGGGGTGGCGTCAGCGGCTGTGGTCACTGGCAGTGAGTCTTGTGGTGACGGGTTGTGTGAGTGGCGTCTGGATCGTTGCCCTGAAGGCGAAGTACGGCGTGTGGATGTTCGGCTCGGCAGGAAGGATTGCGTATGCTTGGGCAGGGCCGCGGATGAACCTCGTCCATTCGGTGGAAGCAGGTTTCTGGGCGCCTGCAGAGGCAGGTGATACAAGTGCTTGGACGGACCCCACGCGCCTGCCTGTCCAGCCGTGGAGTCCGTTTGAGTCCGTTGAATACGCTCAGTATCAGGTTTTCATGACGCTCGACCGCCTGCGCGTCATTGCCTTGGTTCACAGTTTTGCGTATTCCGTGCTGGCCCTGCCCATCGTGTTCGGTTTGGTTGTTGGCGTGTGGCTTACTTCTCCGCTGCGGCGGTCTTTTGGTGTGTTGCTGTCGGGCATCCTACTCTATGTTGCGGGCTACGCGCTGGTCTATGTCGAGGCACGGTATCTGCTGCCCCTGGCCTACTGGGTGCTCGTGGCGGGGGTATGGCTGGTGTGGTTGATTGGGGCGCGGCTGAACCTTTCCAGACGGCTCCGGGCGGGGCTGCTGTTGTTTGTGGTGGGAACGGTAGCTTGGTCTCCGGCGTACGCTTTAGCACAGGGGGCGCTGGGGAACGATGCCGGGCTTGAGGTCTGTCGGGGGCTATACCGGGCAGCCCGGGCGATGCGCGTTCAGCTTGGCGTTCAGGGGCGGATTGCGTCCAACCGGGAGTGGCATCAGTCTTTGTACCTGACCTGGTTTCTGGGTGGACAATACTACGGTGTCGCCCCAGTTCAGGCGGACTCAGAAGACGTGGCGCGGATGCTGGAAGATTACGACGTAAACTACTACTTCGTGTGGGCGGACGAGACCGGGGCGTTTCCAGAGGTGTGCTGGGGAGAGGAAATTACCGGGGGGCAGGACCCGCTGCTTCGGATTTATCGCGCCCGACCGGGACAGGTGAAAGCCACTGATGTTCAGACGTACTGAAATCGACCTGGTGGTAGCTGTGCGTCACAAGCTGCGGACCGTATTCGATGAGAAAATTTGATGAGAAAACTTGGGATGTTGAACAATTTTCTTAACTTTATCGAAAGCAACCAAATCGTGAACAGGGTGCAACCAAAGATTATGGCTGCACTGACAAAAAGTACTTGGGGCGTCGCGCGTGAATATACGTAGGGAGTGTGTCACCAGTGAGTCCCCGGAGCTGGCCGGGCAGGGAAGCTTGGTGCGTCATCCGCTGACCTGGATTCTGCTGGCTTACACGGCGCTGGGGCTGGGTTTGCTGGCGGCATACCAGTTCCAAATCAACCCGGACGGCATTGCCTACCTGGACATTGCTGAGAAGTATGTGCGGGGCGATATATGGGGTGCCATCAATGCGTACTGGAGTCCGCTCATCTCATGGCTGACAGCCGGGTTACGGCTTTTGGGGCTGCCGCCGCAGGTGGCCATCAAGCTGGTGTTGCTGATGAGTGGCGGCGTGGCGCTGGGAGGTGTGTGGTGCCTTCTGGGGGACTGCCCCATGTGGATGCGTGCGATTGCGACAGGTGGGGCAATTCCGCTCACCGTGTACTATGCCCTGCATGTCATTACGCCGGACCTACTCGTGGCGACGGTGCTGGTGTGGTACGCGGCGTGGTTGGTGGAGGGGAGGCTGGATGTCCGGGCGTCGGTGTGGGGTGGGTTTTTGGTGGCGCTTGGGTATTTTGCGAAGGCGTTTGCGCTGCCGTTTTGCTTGGTTCATCTGTGTGGGTGGCGGTTGTTGGAGGAGCGGCAGGTGGGGTGGCGTCAGCGGTTGTGGTCACTGGTGGTGAGTCTTGGGGTGGCGGGTTGTGTGAGTGCTATCTGGATGGTTGCCCTGAAGGCAAAGTACGGCGTGTGGATGTCTGGCTCGGCAGGAAGGATTACGTATGCTTGGGCAGGGCCGCGGATGAACTGCGTACATCCTTTCATCAATCCAAGAGAAATGAGGTTCTTTGCTCCTATGGAAGCAGGGGATACGAGTTTTTGGACTGATCCCACATCCTTACCTATCCAGCCGTGGAGCCCGTTTGAGTCGTTTGAGTACGCTCATTATCAGGTCTTCATGACGATTTTTCGCTTGCGCGTCACTGCCTTTGCATACAGCCGTGAGTATTCCTGGCTAACCTTACCCATTGTGCTCGGCATGATGGTTGGGGTTTGGTTTGTTTCTGCGCTGCGGCGGCGTTTTGGTGTGCTGCTTTCAGGTATCCTGCTCTATGTCGCCGGCCACGCAGCAGTTTATGTCGAGGCGCGGCATCTGCTACCGCTGGCTTACTGGGTGCTCGTCGCCGGGGCGTGGTTGGTGTGGTTGACCGGATTCCAGTTTAAAGTTCCCAGGAAGCTACACTTTGTCCTGCTTTTGTT
>Ga0308395_1000218_pt1:0-10000 | contig 50553 bp, 40 predicted proteins | sample Hotspr20SampleP4_FD_202097 | JGI IMG/M metagenome (GOLD analysis project Ga0308395, IMG submission 202097) | Hot spring phototrophic mat microbial communities from Mushroom Spring, Yellowstone National Park, Wyoming, United States - 20050930_P4 ... | reverse complement strand
ATCGTCGAGAGGGAAACAGCCCAGATCAATGGCTAAGGTCCCGGAGTTGCAGCTAAGTGGGAAAGGATGTGAAAACGCCTAAACAGCTAGGAGGTTGGCTTAGAAGCAGCCATCCTTTAAAGAAAGCGTAATAGCTCACTAGTCGAGCGTTTTTGCACCGATAATGTAACGGGGCTCAAGCTGCACACCGAAGCCTTGAACTCCAGTTGGAGTGGTAGGGGAGCATTCTCGAGCTGCGAAGCCGAACTGAGAAGTCGGATGGAGCGTCGAGAAAAGACTTTGCCAGCATAAGTAGCGATAACGGCTGTGAGAATCGGCCGCGCCGTAAGCCTAAGGTTTCCTGAGTAAAGTTCGTCTGCTCAGGGTTAGCCGATCCCTAAGGAAAAGCCGAAAGGCGTATTCGATGGGTGTCCGGTGAATATTCCGGAGCTGAAACCAAGCGCTTGAGCATGGGGTGACGCATCTTCAAGGGATAGACTACTGATGGAATAGTAGTTGAACTGTCTTGGCTTGATCCGCAGGCAAATCCACGGATCGCAAGAGCTGGGACGGGGACGAGCGCCCTGCTTCGGCAGGGTACAAGTATCCGGAGAAGGTGCCAAGAAAAACCTCGTTTGCGAGCTTGGCTTTCAATCGTACCGCAAACCGACACAGGTAGGCGAGGAGAGTATCCTAAGGCGCGTGTGAGAACACTCGTTCAGGAACTCGGCAAATTGACCCCGTAACTTCGGGAGAAGGGGTGCCTGCATTTTGCAGGCCGCAGAGAACAGCATCAGGCGACTGTTTACTAAAAACACAGGTCTCCGCAAAGTCGTCAAGACGACGTATGGGGGCTGACGCCTGCCCAATGCTGGAAGGTCAAGAGGAGGGGTGAGATCATATCAGGCCCCGAATTGAAGCCCCAGTGAATGGCGGCCGTAACTATAACGGTCCTAAGGTAGCGAAATTCCTTGTCGGGTAAGTTCCGACCCGCACGAATGGCGTAACGATCTGATGACTGTCTTAACGAGTGGCACAGCGAATTTGTAGTACCGGTGAAGATGCCGGTTGCCCGCATCAAGACGGAAAGACCCCGTGCACCTTTACTACAGCCTGATATTGAACTGAAAAGCTTTTTGCGCAGGATAGGTGGGAGACTGCGAAGCTGGGCCTCCGGGTTCAGTGGAGTCGCCGGTGAGATACCACCCTGAAAGCTTTTGAGTTCTAATCTACCCGTACGGGAGTGACAGTGTCAGGTGGGTAGTTTGACTGGGGCGGTCGCCTCCTAAAAAGTAACGGAGGCTCCCAAAGGTTGGCTCAAGGTGTTTGGAAATCACCTGTAGAGTGCAAAGGCATAAGCCAGCTTGACTGTGAGACAGACAAGTCGAACAGAGACGAAAGTCGGGCTTAGTGATCCGGCGGTTCCGGATGGGAGGGCCGTCGCTCAAAGGATAAAAGGTACGCCGGGGATAACAGGCTGATCGCCGCCAAGAGTCCACATCGACGCGGCGGTTTGGCACCTCGATGTCGGCTCATCGCATCCTGGGGCTGAAGAAGGTCCCAAGGGTTCGGCTGTTCGCCGATTAAAGCGGTACGTGAGCTGGGTTTAGAACGTCGCGAGACAGTTCGGTCCCTATCTGGTGTGGGCGTTGGAAGTTTGACGGAGGCTGACCCTAGTACGAGAGGACCGGGTTGGACCAACCTCTGGTGTACCTGTTGTTGCGCCCGCAGCACCGCAGGGTAGCCAAGTTGGGTATGGATAAGCGCTGAAAGCATATAAGCGCGAAGCCAGTCCGAAGATAAGACTTCCCCATCAGGTTGGTAGAAGACTACTACGTTGATAGGCGAGAGGTGTAAGTGCAGTAATGCATTGAGCTGACTCGTACTAATAACCGATCGGCTTAACCACAAAATTTGTCGAATGCGAGCTCCCGCCTATGGGAATGAGTTTTCGGTGGCCATATCGCGGAGGAAACACCCGTTCCCATTCCGAACACGGAAGTTAAGCTCCGTGGAGTCGATGATACTGCGTGGGCAACCGCGTGGGAAAGTAGAAAGCTGCCGGAAGTATAGGGCAAGGCCAAATGCCTTGCCCTTCCGTCTTTTATAGACCCTTTGCGACCTTACTTGCCACTTGCTTCACTTGGCTTAGTACGTGGCGCGATTGCTCCGTCATAAGCGCCTCCGTCTTGGTCTCGGTAGCATACGTTCTTTGCTTAGCCTCGTTAGGCTGGCCTTTCTACTCCTGAAGACTGCGGAGAGCTTGTGCTGCAGAGCCAAGTTGACTTGCTAATGGCCGAAGCCTATGTGCCCCTGCTAGCAGCCATTAGTAACTTTGCCTGTCTGAGGCAAGTGAAGAAATATTGCTTGCCACGCAGAAAAAGCCCTAAGCTAGCCTAAAAACGGTGGAAAGTGGCTCAAGCACGGTAAGCCAAGCAAGCTTTTGGAGAAGCGCTCTTGGTCAGGGTTATCCCTGTCGCTGGTGCCTGCCGCTTACTAACGCATTGAACTTCCCTGTGAATTTGTGCTGAGGTTCTCCCTAAACAACGTTTGTAGGGGTGATGGGACCTAAAGGGCCTTTATCTTTGCACCTTAAGCCGTACAAACGTTAGGACTCGGCGTGTACACATAGCGCTTTTCTTTAGATAGGTTGGTTTGCCTGCTGTGACTCAGCTCAGGAAGCTTGACCTGCACACTCACATCCTGCCGCCACGCTGGGAAGATCTCTCTGCTAAGTATGGCTACCCTGGTTTTCCCCGCCTAGAGCACGTCAGCGCCAGTTGTGCGCGCATCATGATAGATGACCGTCTCTTCCGTGAAGTGCAGGAAAACTGCTGGCATCCAGAAGCACGTATCCGGGATTGCCAGGCTCATGGCGTTACAATGCAGGTTCTGTCAACCGTGCCGGTCATGTTCAGTTATTGGGCTAAACCTCACGATGCTTATGACTTGGCACGCTTCCTAAACGATCACATCGCTGAGGTTGTGGCACGTCATCCGACATACTTCGTCGGATTGGGAACGCTTCCCATGCAGTCCCCAGACCTAGCGATTCGCGAACTGGAGCGCTGTATCTGCGATCTGGGCTTAGCTGGCGTTGAAATCGGCACGCATATCAATGACTGGAATCTCGATGCCCCAGAGCTATTTCCCGTGTTTCAACGCGCTGCTGAACTTCGCGCGGCGGTTTTTGTCCATCCTTGGGAGATGCTCGGACAAGAGCGCATGCCAAAGTATTTTCTGCCTTGGTTAGTAGGCATGCCGGCAGAAACTTCTCTAGCCATCTGTTCCCTAATCTTTGGGGGCGTACTGGAACGTTTACCCCGGCTACGTTGCTGCTTTGCCCATGGTGGTGGCGCCTTTCCCTTTACTCTGGGACGCATCACAAAAGGATGGGCTGCTCGTCCTGATCTCTGCCAGGTTCATATCAATCAGCCGCCACGTACGTACCTACCGCAGATTTACGTGGACTCACTTGTTCACGACGCAGATGCCCTGCGCTATATCGTAAAAGTTTTCGGAATAACGCGCGTCGTCCTAGGGAGTGACTATCCATTTCCTTTGGGAGAAGACGAGCCAGGAAAGCTTATCTGCTCAGTAGAAGAGTTCTCCGATGAAGACCGAGAACGGTTGCTGTGGAAGAACGCAGTTGAATTCCTTGGTCTGGAGGACCGATTACCAACGTCTTCCTCAGAGAAAGGATGGCCGACGCTCACAACGCGCAATGAATGCCGGGCAGAGATGTAAAAAAGTCTTGCCCGGCTTGGCACACCACTATTGCTCACTAAGCCCTAACCAATCCTGCGGGGTGAAAAAAGTCATAGCCTCAGCTTCCCGCGAACCAGGCGCCGGACGATAGTCATAAAGCCACTTAGCCAGTGGTGGAAGTGACATCAGGATGGACTCGGTGCGACCACGAGTTTCAAGCCCAAAGACCGTACCACGGTCGTAAATAAGGTTGAATTCGACATACCGTCCCCGACGAATAAGCTGAAACTCTCGTTCAGCTTCACCGTAGGGCTCATGCTGACGGCGTTCGACAATGGGCAAGTATGCTGGAAGAAAAGCTCGCCCAGCCGTTTGCACAAAAGCAAAGATGGCCTCTAGGTCGGTATGTTCGTCAGCCTTGAGGTAGTCGAAAAAGATGCCACTCACACCTCGGGTTTCATTGCGGTGTGGGAGGAAGAAATACTCATCGCACCACTGCTTGAAACGTGGGTAATAGTCTGGATGGTGTTTGTCGCAAGCCTCTTTGAGTGTCTGATGGAAATGAATGACATCTTCCCGGTAGGGATAGTAAGGGGTCAAATCCGCACCGCCACCAAACCACGCACTATTACCTTGCTCGAGATAGCGAAAGTTTGCATGTACGGTCGGCACCATTGGATTGCGCGGATGAATGACAAGTGAAATGCCGGTGGCATAGAAGTTGCGGCCTTCGTCTGGCATCATACGCGCCGCCAGCTTCTCGGACATGATTCCGTAAACGGATGAGAAGTTGACACCGCCTTTCTCAAATACTCGGCCCTCGACAATCACGCGCGTCCGTCCACCACCGCCGCCTTCTCGCTCCCAGAGGTCTTCACGGAATTGGGCTCCGCCATCAAGCTGCTCTAAAGCCATGCAGATTTCATCTTGGAGGTCCTTGAAAAAAGCTTCAGCACGTTCCCGCAGCGCTAAACTGGCCGCCGTTGGTGCTTCGCTTAGTTGCCTATCGGTGGCTATCATACCGGTAAGTCCTTTCTTAGAAGATGCAACTGCTTCTTTTGCCAAGCTACACTACACGCTACGCTTACGGCAGATGAAATTCTTGGGCCTACACTATTTGCCACACGAGCACCATGTTTGACTTAGAAACACCAGCCACCACCTCAGCAACTGACTCACGTCGCCACCTGTTTCTCATCCTGGCTGCTACCTTTGTTTTGGTTTCTGCTGTTGTAGGCTTCGTGATGTGGTGGGAGCAGTGGAGCCGTAAGGAAGCGGCCGTGAAAATGACCGAAGGGATGTTACGGGCCGGAGACCCAGAATATGATGATTACCTTCGGCGCGAGGGGGTGAAGTTAGTTACCCTGGATCGCCTCGTTATCAACGGTGAGACAAGTGATCGGTATGAATACATCTGCCGTATCGAAAACCGTGGCGACCGTCCCTTGACCGGCATCGAACTGCGGGTCTATCTCATTGATATGGAAGAGAAAACTATCGTGGAAAAGCTGGCTTATCCACTTGCTGCCCAAAACCAAAAACAGCTTGCGCCAGGTCAATCCATTACAGCCCGTCCAACAATAACCGGCGTCAAAACACCAGAAAGTGAAGTCCGCGATTTTTTGTGCGTCATCAACGGCTTGCGCTTCGCTAAGCCATGACGCCGGCCATGGCAGTTGTACAAACCGATAGTTGGCAACCGGAGGTTGTTGTCATCGGCGCCGGGATTGGCGGTCTGGCTACCGCCGCACGATTGGCGCGTCACGGAGTACGGGTGCTGGTGCTGGAGCAACATACAGTGCCGGGCGGGAGCGCCTCGTATTTTACCCGTGCCGGATACCGCTTTGATGTGGGGGCCTCTTTGATCTACGGCCTGGGGACGGAAGGAACGATCAACTTCGTTGCTGAAGCGCTGGCTGAAGTTGGAGAAACTGTCGAAACCCGGCGGGATGATGTACAAATTCACTATCACCTGCCAGATGGTTTGGAAATCCGCACCCATTATGACCGTGAGCGCTTCCTTGAGGAGCTGACTCGCTATTTCCCGCAGGAACGAGCTGGCATCCGTGCCTTTTACGACGCTGCAATGGAGACCTACCGTGTCCTTGCCCGGGTACCTCTTGTTGCGCTTGATGATGTTCCGGGATTGGTCCGTGGCATAGCAGCAGCTCCGTGGGATGCCTTGCGAATGAGTCAAGCTGCACTGACTACTCTAGGTGACCTGGCTAAGAGGTACTTGCGGGACGCTCGCCTGCGGCGGTTTGTTGACATCGAGACCTTTTGTTGGGCTCTGACTGGTGCAAATGTGACGCCACTGGTCAATGCTGCCTTGGTGTTCGGCGACCGTCACGTCAACGGCGTCCGCTATCCGCTCGGCGGTTGCAGTATGATTGCCGAAAAACTGGCTGCCGGTATTGAACGCCACGGTGGACGCATTCGTTACCGCAGCCGGGTCGCTGCAGGGCTCATCAGGCAGGGGCGGGTTTATGGCGTACGGCTTACTACTGGGGAAGACATCACAGCCCGCGCGGTAGTTTCCAATGCCACTGTGTGGGATACCTACGGACAGCTCTTTCGAGAACATCCGCTCGCCAGCGTAATGTTTCGGGAGCAGTCTCTGCGATATGCCCAGGCCGACAGTTTCACCAGCATGTTTGGTGGAGTTGCCCAGGCATATTTGCCGCCGGAAACTGCCGTGCATCACATCGTCGTCAACGATTGGGAAGCCTATGACCAACCCCGTGGGATGCTGTTTGTTTCCCTGCCTTCACTGCATGACCCAAGCTTAGCGCCGCCTGGATACCATAACGTCCACGCCTTCATGGTGGATCGCTATGATGACTGGTCGGCGCTGACTCATTCTTCTCAAGGAGAAACCCTGCGTCGCACCCCGGCTTACCGTGCTGCTAAGGAAGCGGCTGCGCGCCACATGCTGCACATGCTAGAACGAGTGATCCCAAAGGCTTCCGAAGTTGTACAGGTGGTTTCGGTAGGAACACCACTGACCAACGAGCGCTATTTGGCACGAACCCGTGGTACGTATGGCCCCCTTCTGCGTCGCGGACCGGACATATTGCTCAAACCCCAGGGAGGATCGCCTATTCGCGGCCTCTATTGCGCAGGTGACAGTTGTTTTCCTGGTCAGGGTGTACCTTCGGTTGCTGCTTCGGGGCTAAGCTGTGCAGAGCGTATTCTCCGAGCATGGTGACTACGCAAAGGATTAGCAAAGATGCGTTTCGAGGTAGAGAGACACAGAACAAGACACACTTTTCTGAGCTTTTTCTTAGGGAGCCTTGCTTTATGAAGTTCGGTGTCATCGTCTTTCCTGGCTCCAATTGCGACCACGATACATATCACGTTATCAGCAAACTGATTGGCCAACCGGTGCGCTTTGTTTGGCATGGTGAAACGTCCGTTGCCGATTGTGATGTGGTGATTTTGCCCGGCGGTTTTTCCTACGGCGATTATCTGCGTTGTGGAGCAATTGCGAGTTGTTCGCCGGTGATGCGCGCCGTACGTGAGCATGCGGCACGTGGTGGGTATGTCGTCGGAATTTGCAACGGGTTTCAAATCCTGTGTGAAGCAGGCCTGCTCCCTGGAGTGTTGTTGCGCAATGTCGGCCTGCGGTTCTGCTGCGACCTAGTGCGGGTACGGGTTGAGCGCAACGACACGCCTTTCACCCACACCTATGCACCCTACGAAGTGATTACCTTGCCGATTGCCCATGGCGAGGGAAACTACTACTGCCCACCCGAGGAAATAGCTCGCCTTGAAGCAGAAGGGCGGGTTCTGTTGCGCTACGTGGATGCCGAAGGGCAACCTACGCCAGAAGCTAACCCAAATGGTTCCCTGAACAACATTGCCGGCATTCTAAATGCCGAAGGCAATGTCCTAGGGCTGATGCCCCATCCTGAACGAGCATGTGAAGAAGCCTTGGGCAGCAACGATGGTCTCCGATTCTTCCAAGCGTTGATGCTTACCCTACAGGAGACCGAGCGGCGACAGCGCGCAACTACGGTGACAGTTTCAAACTAATATCAACCGCCCTGACACTGTGCGTAAGTGCCCCAACTGAGATAAGGTCAGCGCCGGCCTCGGCATAGGCCCGTACGTTGTCGAGCGATATGTTGCCGGAAACCTCAATGAGGGTTTGTCGCCCAGGCGGTTCTAGCTCGCGAATGCGCGCGACACAGTCGCGTACCTGCTCAACAGACATGTTGTCCAGCAGGATAACATCGGCGCCTTCGGCAACGGCTTCCGCAATCTGCTCGACTGTACTTACTTCGACCTCAATCTTGAGAAGGTGAGAAGCATTTTTCTTGGCTAGCCGCAGGGCGCGTCCGATGCCGCCGGCCAGTGCAATGTGATTGTCCTTGATAATGATCCCGTCATCGAGCCCAAAGCGGTGGTTGTGCCCTCCGCCAACGTGAACGGCGTATTTGTCAAGTAGGCGCAGTCCCGGAGCCGTTTTGCGAGTGTCAACAATGACGGCCTTAGTCCCTTCGACAGCTTTGACAAAAGCATGGGTCAGGGTGGCAATGCCGGACATCCGTTGAAGCAAGTTGAGAGCAACTCGCTCACCTGCAAGCAGCATGTGTGCTGGCCCGTCCAGGCGGGCAATTTCCCTGCCGGCAGGTACAGTATCTCCGTCTAAATAGAAGGTCTGAATCTGAATTTCGGGGTCGAACCACTGAAAGACCATTTCGGCTACTTCAATTCCGGCCAGGATAAGTTCCTGTTTGGCCATGAAGCGCCCTCGGGCCTTGATTTCATGGGTCAAAATAGCGTCGGTCGTAACGTCACCACGCCCGATATCTTCTGCCAGAAACTGAGAAATAAGGTTTTCAATAGCAACAGGATCAAGCCTCATAGGGGTGTTGTGGTCCTCACAGCAAGCCTTGGGTTGCTTTGCATGTTACAACTACGCATAATTGCGCACTTTGCATAAAAATCAAATGGAAGAGAGGTGGTGTGTCGTGGAGTTCTCCGTTGCCAAAGCGGATTTGCTCAAGGAGTTGAGTTTGCTCAACAACGTTGTCGAGAAAAAAACAACCATACCGATCTTATCGAATATTCTCCTAAGTGGAGAAGCCGGTGGCCCAGCGGCAAGCAATCTGCTGACCCTAGCCGGTACAGACCTCGACGCCACCCTAAGAACTTCCTGCCCTGCTACGATCAGGCACAGTGGCACGGCGCTGCTTCCGGCGCGACGGCTGCTGGACATTGTGCGCAACCTACCGGATGCCGACATTCACTTCAAAAGCGACGGGAGCGGCAACATGAACATCACATGCGAGCGCTCCCGGTTTCGATTGTTCAGCCCAGCACCGGAAGGCTACCCGTCCTTACCGGAGACGCCGGCGCTGCCGCTTTCGGTCCCGGCCGGCATTATGCGAACGATGATCCCACGGGTGCTTTTTGCAACTTCCCAGGAAGAATCCCGCTATCAGCTCAACGGGGTTCAGATGGTGGTCGAGGGCCTTGCTGCTGATAAGGACGCTTCGGGGCTACTGCGGATGGTTGCCACGGATGGGCACCGGCTGGCTTTGATTGAGCGACCCGAGTGTGTTCGCCTAACGGGCAGCTTGCCGACGGAGAAAGGAAAACACCGGATCAGTTTTCTGATTCCCAAAAAGACCATGGCGGAAATTGCACGGTTAGCGGCTGATACCACGGCTACTGAAATTGCTTTTGGGCAAGATGACCGCCATGTGTTTTTTCAGATCGGAAGCCGACTGTTTGCTTCGCGGTTGCTTGCCGGGCAATTCCCCAACTATGAGGGGGTGATGCCCAGAAACAACAATAATATCATCATCTTTGAGACCGAGCGGCTGGTGGCAGCCTTCAAACGGGTTGGGGTGGTAGCCGATGAAACAACCCACGCTGTCAAGCTTCATGCTACCGAAGGACGAGTCGAAATTATGTCCCAGTCGCCGGAATCAGGAGAAGCTGTTGAAACCCTGAGCGTAGACTACCCAGGTCCGTCTATAACCATTACCTTCAACGTAACCTACCTGATGGATTTTCTTACAGTGGCGCACAGTACCCAGACGCGCTTCGAGTTCAAGGACGAGATCACCCAAATTCAAATGCGTCCGGTAGATGGTGATGGGTACGATTATCGCTATGTCGTCATGCCGATGCGGGCTTAGGGACACGTTCTAAGCCTAGTGCTGGCGGAGGCAGCGAAGGTTGGCAACAGCAGGCCGAAAAGTTTGCCATGACTTACATGGGCTACCTGAAGCTAAGAGAAGCTTGTGAGCTAACCGGCTTGCACGCCAATACTCTTAGGCGGTACGCGGACAACGGGTTG